>LNAP01000733.1_pt4 | contig 69222 bp, 68 predicted proteins | sample 602601 | NCBI WGS metagenome assembly LNAP01 (sample SAMN02440304, study PRJNA202911) | soil metagenome | biome: Subtropical and temperate rainforests or woodlands; isolation source: soil samples (1 kg each in a 20% v/v slurry with milli Q water) were... ...
GCCGGGGTGGAAGTGGTCGCCGAGCTGGTGGGGCTGGCCGATGCGGTTGCCGGTGCTGATCTGGTGATCACCGGCGAAGGCCGCTTCGATGCACAGACATTGCGCGGCAAGACACCCTTTGGCGTGGCGCGCATTGCTCGTGAATGCGGTGTTCCGGTCATCGTCATTGCCGGCACGTTGGGCGAGGGCTATCAAGCCTTGTATGCCCATGGTATCGACGCCGCGTTTGCCCTGACGAGCGGGCCGATGACATTGGCGCAAGCCTGCAGCGAAGCACCGCGTCTATTGCGTGAACGAGCGGGTGATGTAGCGCGGGTCTGGCGGATGGCCGCTCGTGCGGCCTGACGCGCCTGGGGAGTCAGTTTTATTGTCAGGACGATCACCAGGGCACAGGGCATTTTCAGCCCTGGCGACCACTGAGCATGTGAAATCGGCAAAGGAGGAGAGAACCATTTCGATGCCTGTCAGTACGACCGGATGATCGTCGGCAATGATGATTCGCAGCCCTTTGTTCGGTCGGTGCCCATGGGACACTGGCGCATCGTCACAGGCACTGGCGTGGTAGAGGTCAAACGGTCGGGATCGAGGTATGGGGTCCCGGCTCATGAATTGTCTCAACAGGGGTCAATGAGAAGCCGACCGCTGAAGAGACAGGGGGTCAAGGTGACTGGATCAGACCTTGTTGCAGTGCCATCACCATGGCGATCCAGCGCGATCTCACGCCGAATTTCCGGCGAATATTGCAAAAGTGATAATTCACACCTGCTTCAGTGCATTGAACGATTTGCGCGATTTCCCAGGACGATTTGCCCAGAGCTGTCCACTTCAAGCACTCCTGTTCCCGAGCCGTCAGCTTGATCGCTTTCGGTTGAGGGCTCTCCTGTGATTGGAAATTGGCCTGTGTGGGCGTTGATCGAACTGATCCGATATTGGCACGGTACATAGTTGAATCTCCCATTCATCATCTTTGACGGCGTGGGCGCGGCGGAATCTTCCTACATCTTGATGGCATGGTTCGCGCGGCCGTCCTTCAGGCACCTGATTCAGGGCTGGAGGCTCGACTTCCTTATAGCGCGAATCACTCCACTTGGAACCTGTCACAAATTACAGGTGCTGGACCTTAATCCGACTGCGCCGAGTTGGCTGTCAGTAAAAGAACCCAGCCATGTAGGAGGATTTGCTGAATTTCTGTTGCCTAACCCGTTCGTCGATTTCATCGAGGTAGTGGCGCGTGGCGCGATTTGAGATAGGGTTGACTCAGGAACTCGCGCGATTGGAGAACTACATGCGCTATTCAGGCTTGACCCAACGCATCGCCGGAGATGGCGCTGCGGCCTGGCAGATTCACGACCGCGCACTGCAAATGCGCGAACAAGGCGTCGACGTACTGCTGCTATCGGTCGGCGACCCGGATTTCGATACACCCAGCCCCATCGTCCAGGCCGCCATCAACAGTTTGCTGGCGGGCGACACTCATTACTCGCAGGTGCGCGGAAGTCGGGGTTTGCGCGACAGCATTGCCCGCCGTCATCGGCGTCGAAGTGGTCAAGTGGTGGATGCCGATCACGTGATCGTGATGCCCGGTGCGCAATGTGCGGTTTATTCGGTCGCGCAATGCCTGCTCGATCCGGGGGACGAAGTGATCGTTGCCGAGCCGATGTACGTAACGTATGAAGGCGTATTCGGCGCGTGCGGGGCCACTGTGGTGCCGGTGGCGGTGCGTCCGGAGAACGGCTTTCGGGTCGATCCGGCGGATGTGGCGGCCCGCATCACACCCAAGACCCGCGCGCTGTTGCTCAACAGTCCGAACAACCCCTCCGGCGCCAGTTTGTCGCTGATGATCTGGCAGGAGCTGGCCTTGCTGTGTGTGCGTCACGATCTTTGGTTGATCAGCGATGAGGTCTACGGCGATCTGCTGTACGAGGGCGAACACATCAGCCCGGCCAGCTTGCCGGGCATGGCCGAGCGCACCGCGACCATCGACAGTCTGTCCAAATCCCACGCCATGAGCGGTTGGCGAGTGGGTTGGGTGATCGGACCGAAAACCTTGAACGACCACCTGGAACATCTCTCGTTGAGCATGCTGTTTGGCATTCCGGAGTTCGTTCAGAAGGCGGCGCAACTGGCGCTGGATGAAGACCTGCCGGAGGTGGCGCTGATGCGTGAAGAATATCGCCAGCGCCGCGACCTGGTGTGTACGCGCCTGAACCAATGCCCGGGTATCAGGGCCATTCGCCCGGATGGTGGGATGTTCGTGATGGCCGACGTGCGCCAGACCGGGTTGTCCGCCCAGCATTTCGCCGAGCGGCTGCTGGAGGGGTATGGCGTGTCGGTACTGGCAGGTGAGGCGTTCGGGCCGAGTGCGGCGGGGCATATCCGCATTGGGCTGGTGGTGGACCGGCGCAAACTGGCGGATGCCTGTCAGCGAATTGGGCAGTGCGCCATGGACCTTCTGGAGGCGCGGCGGGCCTGACAGTTTTTTGTTGTTCGGACCGGCCCCTTCGCGGGCAAGCCCGCTCCCACAGGGTCTGATGTGGACACGGATTTTGTGATCACCACCGACACTGTGGGAGCGGGCTTGCCTGAGAAGACGGCCTGACGGACAACTAATTCCTCAAGCCTTCCACGCCCGCACATTCACCAGATTAGCCGGCCGTTCACCCGCCAACGCCGCCAACAGATTTTCCACCGCACACCGCGCCATTGCCTCCCGTGTCTCATGGGTCGCCGAGCCCATGTGTGGCGTTGCCACCACGTTGTCCATCTGCAACAGCGGCGAGTCCAGGTCCAGCGGCTCACGCTCGAACACATCCAGCCCCGCTGCGCGAATCTGCCCCGCACGCAGTGCCTCGGTCAACGCCGCTTCATCCACCACTTTGCCTCGGGAGATATTGATGAAGATGCTTTGCGGGCGCATCAGGGCAAATTCTTCGGCGCCGATCAGCCGCTCGGTTTGCGCGGTCAACGGCAAGGTCAGGCAGATGAAATCCGCCTGCTGCAACAGCTCGCCCAGGCTGCGGTACTGCGCATTGAAACGCTGCTCGACTGCAGGTTTTGGCGAATGGCTGTGGTAGATGACCGGCATGCCGAAACCGAAGTGTCCGCGCTGGGCCAGTGCCTCGCCGATACGGCCCATGCCAATGATGCCCAGGGTTTTGCCATGCACGTCGCTGCCGAAATGTGCGGGGCCGAGGTTACGCTGCCAACGGCCTTCGCGAACCATATTGGCCAGTTCCACCACGCGTCGAGCGGTGGCTAGAATCAACGCAAAACCGGTATCGGCGGTGGTTTCGGTGAGCACGTCCGGTGTATTGCTGAGCAGGATGCGGCGCTCGGTCAGGTAGTCGATGTCGTAGTTGTCGACGCCCACCGAGACGCTGGCGATGGCTTCAAGGTCGGGCGCCAGGTCGAGCAGTTCGGCATCCAGCTTCAGACTGGCACCGAGCAGGCCGTGAGCGCGGGGCAGGGCATCGCGCAATCGGGCCAGGCCATCGGCGTCGAGGTTTTCGATCAGCGTCACTTCGGCCTGCTCGTGCAAGCGAGCCATCAGCAGCGGCGAGAGTTTCTTGTACAGAACAACCTGCTTTTTCATTGTCGTCATCCAATTCAGGAATGTGCAGCGGTGCGGGTTAATGCGACCGTGGGCCGTTCCCGGTCACTGGCGCCGGGCTTGAGGCAAATCGTCAGCACCACCGAGAGCATCAGCGCGCCGCTCATCAACAGGTAGGACGCGCCGGGCGAGCCGGTGGAGCTGTTCAGGTAACCGACCAGGTAGGAGCCGCCAAACGAACCGAGGGCGCCCATGCTGTTGATCAGCGCCATCGCGCCGCCGGCGACGTTGGCTGGGAGGATCTCCGGGATGATCGCGAAGAACGGTCCGTAAGGTGCGTACATGCAGGCACCGGCAATCACCAGCAACGTGTAGGACCACCAGAAATGTTCGGCGCCCAAGGCGTAGGAGCCATAGAAAGCGAATGAGGCGATCAGCAGCGGCGGCCAGACGAAGCGCTTGCGTTTTTGCAGTTTGTCCGAGCCCCAGGACACCAGCAGCATGCCGATCACCGCCGCCAGGTAAGGCAACGCCGACAGCCAGCCGGCTTGCACCATGTCCATCTGTGCACCGGCCTTGAGGATTGAAGGCAGCCACAGCACGAAGCCGTAGACGCCGATGCTCCAGCAGAAAAACTGCAGGGCCAGGAGGATGACTTTCGGCGAGCGGAAGGCTTCGGCGTAGTTCTTCACTGCCTTGATGCCGACTTGCTCGGCGGCCAGGGCGCTTTCCAGGTCCTGCTTTTCCTGGTCGTTGAGCCACTTGGCCTGGGACGGACGATCATCGGCCAGACGCCACCAGATGAAGGCCCAGAACACTGCTGGCAGACCTTCGACGATGAACATCCAGCGCCAGCTGTAATGCTGCACCAGATAACCCGAGACCACCGACATCCACAGCATGGTCACCGGGTTGCCGAGGATCAGGAAAGTGTTGGCCCGCGAGCGTTCGGCGCGGGTGAACCAATGGCACAGATAGATCAGCATGGCCGGCATCACTGCGGCCTCGACCACCCCAAGCATGAAGCGGATGACGATCAGCCAGTAGGCGTTGGAGACGATACCGGTCAAGGTTGCCAGACTGCCCCAGAGGATAAGGCTGACGAAAATCAGCTTCTTCACGCTGTGTTTCTGCGCATAGATCGCCCCCGGCACCTGGAAGAAAAAGTAGCCGAGGAAGAACAGCGCGCCGAGCATCGACGACAGGCCCGGAGTGATCATCAGGTCGGCCGCCATGCCCGAGGCGGCGGCGAAGCCGTAGTTGGCGCGGTCCAGATACGCCAGGCTGTAGGTGATAAAGACGATGGGCATGATGTACCACCAGCGGCGGGTGGCGAGGGTTGCGGTTTTCATGGGTGGTGCTCCTGAGCTTGTTGTTTTTGTCGCAGCAGGTAACGGTGATCGTTCCCACGGTCCGCGTGGGAATGCCTCTAGGGACGCTCCGCGTCCCCTGTGACGCAGAGCGTCACGGGCTGCATTCCCACGCAGGAGCGTAGGAACGAGCGGCGAAAGGGGGAGGCAGTTCGGCTCGGGTTGGTAACCCCTCCATATCCCCCCGGCTCTGCACCGCGCGGCTGCCAATCCAGTTGGCCCGCTGCACGGCGTCGGCAAAGCTGTGGTTCTCGAGCAGAGCACTGATCATGCCCACGGCAAATCCATCACCGGCACCCACCGTATCGATCACTGTTTGCACCGGCACGCCAGCGACAAACCCCTGATCCTGTTGAGTGCGGTAGTAAGCGCCATGCGGGCCGAGTTTGATCGCCACCGCCTCGGCGCCCTGATCGAGGTAGAACGCGGCGATGTCGGCCGGATCGTCAAAACCGGTGAGCAAGCGCCCTTCGCTGAGCCCCGGCAACACCCAATGGGCAAGCGCGGCGAGGCGGTTGATCTCGCTGATCATCTGTTGCTCGCTGGCCCACAGGCTGGGGCGCAGGTTCGGATCGAACGATACGCTGCGGCCGGCCTCGCGCATGCGCGTCATCAATTCGAACGACATTTGCCGGGCGGTTTCCGACAGCGCTGGCGGGATGCCAGTGGCGTGCAGGTGTCGGGCATTGAGCAATTGGGGCACGATCGAGTGTGGTGACAGGTGACTGGCCGCCGAACCGCGGCGGAAATACTCGACGGCGGGGTCGCTGCCATCCTCGGTGCGCGACTTGAGTTGGAAACCGGTGGGGTGAGCGGTGTCGATGTCGACATGGCGGCAGTCCACGCCTTCCTTCTCCAGTGTATCGATCACGAAGCGGCCCAGTGAATCGGCACCGACCCGGCTCAGCCATGCGACCTTGAAGCCCAGGCGCGACAGGCCGATGGCGACGTTGCTGTCCGCGCCGGCGATGCGTTTGTGGAACTGGCCGACGCTGGCCAGATCACCGGCCTGCTCGGCGACGAACATCGCCATGGTTTCGCCGAACGACAGGATATCGATCTCAGACATGTGCATTCTCCCGCTGCGGCTGGCCCAGATGGGCGAGAGCGGCGACGTGTTCGCGGGTCAACTGCACCAGGTCATCGCCTTGCAACGGGTATTCCGCCGCGCGCATGACACCTTGGGCCATGTGCCGCAGCAGGTGTTCCCACTGTTGCAGGTCGCTGGCGGCGGGCGGTATGGCGACCAGCTTGCCGTCGGTGCGACGGGTCACCGCTTTGCAGTGCACATAGTCCACATGGCGCCCGAGCAATCGCGCAGCGCTCGCTGGCGACTGGTCCTGCCAGTGCCAATTGCCGATATCGAAGGTCATCCTGATTGGCAGGCTGTGCTGCTCGACTTGCGCGAAAAAGCGCTGGAAGGGCTCGACGCGACCGCCGTGCAGGGTCTGGTCGTTTTCCACCAGCAACTGCACGGCATTCTCGCGCAGTAGCCGGGCGAGGGTTTGCAGATCGCTGTTGTCGGTGAAATAGCCCAGCGACACTTTTAGCCATTTGGCGCCAAAAGCCTGGGCCCGTTGCAGGGCGGCAATCAGTTCAGGGTTGGGTTTGGATTGACCCGCCAGCCACAGCTCAATCGGCGAGGAATACACGCTCTCCAGACCCTCGGCTTGAGAGGCAATGGCCAGTTGAGCGGGGTCCTCGTTGGTCAGTAGCTCTTCGCGCCACTCAATTCGCGAGGCTCCGGCAGCGGCCAGTATTTCGATAAAACTGCCCTGGCCACGTTGGCGCACAAGATCGGCACCGTAGCTGGAGAGGCTGATGGAAACGGCGGGTGTATTCATTGTTTTTCTACCTCTGAAACCGGTTTCATTTTTGTTCAAAAAATATCGATCTTTAGGGCGCCATCTCGAGTAGGCCCGCTCCAACAGGGTTTTGTGTTGTACAAAAATTGCGCGTACACCGGGTTCCCTGTGGGAGCGAGCCTGCTCGCGATGAGGCCGGAACAATCACCGAAGATCTCCAAGTGTCGATCCCCGCACAATCAATCTCGCCGAAAAATCCAAGGTCCGCACCGCACCATCATCCCCCCGCAAACGCTTGAGCAAACACTCAAACGCACTGGCGCCAATTTCGGTGGTCGGTTGGGCGAGGGCGGTGATGCCGCTACCCACCAGCGGGTACCAATCCAGGTCATCGAGGGCGATCAGGCCGACATCCGCGAACAGGTGGCAGTTGAGTTCGCGCAATGAATGGGTGCTGGCCAACGCCGCAATCCCGTTCGCGCAAAACAGCGCTTTGGGACCGGGCCCTGGCGTGTCGAGAAAGGTTTTCAGATTGGCAGTCAGCTCGCTGCCGGTCTCAGTGATGGCCCCGCGAAGCGCGGGCCGCTGCTCGATCATCGCCTTGAAGCTGCTGACACGTTCGATCCGCGAGCTGGTGCCGTCAAAGGGTTCGGTCACCAGCAGCACGTCGCGGTAACCGCGTTCTTCAAGATGGGTAAGGGCCATGTCGACGGCTGCCGGGTTGTCCAGCCCTACCATGTCACTCTCGAGGTGCTCCACCTTGCGATCCACCAATACCAGCGGCATTTCCCGATGCAGTTCGTGCAATTCGTCGCGGTGATGGCCGAGGGTGTTCACGATCAGGCCTTCGATGTTGTACGAACGCAGCAGCGCCAGGTGCTGGCGTTCCTGCTCGTCGTCACGGTCGGTGTTGCACACCACCAGGCTGTAGCCGTGCTGACGGCAGGCGGTTTCTACCCCGTGCATCACGGCAATCGAATAAGGGTTGCGGATGTCGGCCACCAACATGCCGATCAGGCGCGTGCGGCCGCGCTTAAGACCGCGGGCCATCTGGTTCGGGCGGTAGCCCAGTTCGGCAATGGCCTGCTCGATGCGCTCGGCAATGGCATCGGAGAGCAGGGCGCGATCCTCGCCGATGAAGCGCGACACGCTGGCTTTGGACACCTTGGCGTGTTCGGCGACATCAAGCATGGTCACGCGGCTGCGCTGGGCGGCGGAGAAATCGTTCACGGTCTGAAAACCTTGTTATTGGATTTATTGGGTTTGGCGCATGGCGCTGAAACCGGTTTCAGGAAACACCAAAAACCAATCGTTCGTCAAGGGTCGGGATGATCATCAAGTGAAGAATGTCGACGGATGGAGGTCAGGCCAATGCACTCAACCGGGCCGAGCCCAGCGATAAAGGAGGTCGAGCCCGTTATGTGGGGTCATCTGCGTCTGTCAGGCGGGTTGCCGACGTATGAAACGCCAGCGCGGAGAGATCGCCCTGGTTAGCGAGATAACGACGGAGTAAGGCAACGTCAGCCAAACAACCCGGCGGCGATATTGACCGAAAACCCCAATATCGCCGTGTTGAACAAAAAGCCTATCAACGACTGCGCCAGGACAATCTTACGCATCTCCCGGGTGGCCACGCCGACATCCGAAGTCTGCACTGCCACGCCGATGGTGAACGAGAAATACAGGAAGTCCCAATAGTTGGGTGTGGTCAAGCCTTCGGCAAAACGCAGTGCAGGTTCTTTGCCATTCCAGGTGTAATACAGCCGCGCATAGTGCACGCTGAAAATCACCCCGATCAGCAACCATGAACCGATGACAGTCAATGCGGTGAAGCTGTAGTGCAGCAGCTTGCGGGAGGTTTCCAGGTCTTTGCTGCCGGCCAGTTCGAAGGCGATGGTCGCCAGGCTGGCAATCGCTGCGATGCACACCACGAATAGCACCAGCCCGGCGTTTTCGTCTTCGATATCGGCGATGCGTTTCACATCGGTCGCCTTGGAGCGCACGATGAGCCAGAACATCAGCAGCAGATAGGTCCAGACCCCGACGTTCCAGCCGATAAGAATTTTGCTGATGATCGAGTCGGCCGGAACCAGGATGCCAGCCGCGATGCCGAAGGTGACGGCGGCGGACAGGCGAGGGTGGGTGTGAGTGAGGTAGGGCATGGAGGCTCACTGTGGCAGGGCGTCAGTGCACCATAGCGCAGGAAATATGTAGGAGCATGCTCGCTCCTACAGGGGTGGTGTTGGTTATAGGTTTTTATGGCGCTTGCGCACCCGTTTCATCACCACCACAAAAAACACCGGCACGAATATCACCGCCAGGGTCGCGGAGATCATTCCGCCGATTACCCCGGTGCCGATGGCCTGCTGGCTGGCTGAACTGGCGCCGGTCGCGATCGCCAACGGCACCACGCCGAGGATGAACGCCAGCGAGGTCATGACGATAGGCCGCAGGCGCAAGCGTGCGGCTTGCAGGGTGGCGTCGATCAAATCGTGGCCTTCGTCGTACAGGCTCTTGGCGAATTCGATGATCAGGATCGCGTTTTTTGCCGACAGGCCGATGATGGTGATCAGGCCGACCTTGAAGAACACATCGTTGGGCATGCCGCGCAGTGTCACCGCGAGCACTGCGCCGAGTACACCCAGTGGCACCACCAGCAAAACTGAGGTCGGGATCGACCAGCTCTCGTACAACGCCGCCAGGCACAGGAACACGATCAACAGCGACAAACCGAGCAGGATCGGCGCCTGGCTGCCGGACAAACGTTCTTGCAACGACAGCCCGGTCCACTCCTGGCCCAATCCGGCCGGACCTTGCGCCACCAGCCGTTCGATTTCCGCCATGGCCTGGCCGGTGCTGTGGCCGGGTGTCGGCTCGCCGGAGATGCTGATCGCCGGATAACCGTTGTAACGGGTCAGTTGCGCCGGGCCCTGGGTCCATTCGGCCTGGGTGAAGGCCGATAGAGGCACCATTTTTCCGTTGTTGTTGCGTACGTGAATCTTCAGCAGATCGGCGACCTGGCTGCGTTGATCGCCTTCAGACTGGACCACCACCCGTTGCATCCGCCCCTGGTTGGGAAAGTCATTGATGTACGTCGAACCGATCGCGGTGGAGAGCACGCTGCCGATGTCGGCAAACGACACGCCCAAAGCGTTGGCCTGCTGACGGTCGACGACCAACCGCACTTGCGGCGCTTCGGCCAGGGCGCTTTCGCGCACGTTCATCAGTACCGGGCTCTTTTCAGCCGCCGCGAGCAATTCACTGCGCGCCTGCATCAGCGTGGCATGGCCGAGGCCGCCGCGATCCTGTAAGCGAAATTCGAAGCCACTGGACGTGCCCAGGCCATCGACGGGTGGCGGCAGTACCGAAAACGCCATGGCATCCTTGATCTGGCTGAGGGCAGCGTTGGCCCGGTCGGCAATGGCAGCGGCCGAGTCCTTGACGCCTCTTTCGGACCAATCCTTCAACGTACTGAACGCCAGCGCCGCGTTCTGGCCACTGCCGGAGAAGCTGAAACCGAGAATGACCACGCTGTCGCTGATGCCCGGTTCGCCGGCATTGTGCGCTTCGATCTGCTCGACCACCTGCACCGTACGGTGCTTGCTCGCGCCGGGTGGCAATTGAATGTCGGTGATGGTGTAGCCCTGGTCTTCCACCGGCAGGAACGAGGAGGGCAGGCGCATGAAACACACGCCCAGGGCCACCAGCAGCACCGCGTAGATCAACAGGTAACGCCCGGTGCGCTGCAATGCATAGGCAACCCAGCCCTGATAACGCTCGGTAAGTCGCTCGAAGCGGCGGTTGAACCCGCCAAAGAATCCGGTCTTCTCGTGGTGTACGCCTTGGGCAATCGGTTTGAGCAAGGTCGCGCACAGCGCGGGGGTCAAGGTCAGGGCGAGGAAGGCCGAGAACAGGATCGAGGTGGCCATCGACAGCGAGAACTGTTGGTAGATCACCCCGACCGAACCCGGCATGAAGGCCATCGGAATGAACACCGCCACCAGCACCAGGGTGATGCCGATGATCGCCCCGGTGATCTGCTTCATCGCCTTGCGGGTCGCCTCCCTGGGCGACAGGCCTTCGCTGGCCATGATCCGCTCGACGTTCTCCACCACGACGATCGCGTCATCCACCAGGATACCGATGGCCAGCACCATGCCGAACATGGTCAGCACGTTGATGGAAAACCCCAGGGCCAACATGGTCGCGAAGGTGCCCATCAGCGCCACCGGCACCACCAGCGTGGGTATCAGGGTGTAGCGGATGTTCTGCAGGAACAGGAACATCACCGCGAACACCAGCAACATCGCCTCGCCGAGGGTGTAGACCACCTTGGTGATCGAGACCTTGACGAAAGGCGAGGTGTCGTAAGGAATCGTGTACTGGACGCCCGCGGGGAAGTAGCGCGACAGTTCGTCCATCTTGGCCCGCACCAGGGTCGCGGTGTTCAGGGCATTGGCCCCCGGTGACAACTGGACGCCGACGGCAGTCGACGGCTTGCCGTTCAGGCGCGTGGAAAACTGGTAGTCCTGACTGCCGATCTCGACCCGCGCGACATCGCCGATGCGCACCGTGGAACCATCAGGGTTGGCCTTGAGCACGATGGCGGCGAACTCTTCAGGGCTCGACAGCTGGCCTTTGACCAGGATGGTCGCGGTGATTTCCTGAGTCGTGCGGCTCGGCAAATCGCCAATGCTGCCGGCTGAGACCTGGGCGTTTTGCGCGACGATGGCGGCGTTGACATCCGCCGGGGTCAGGTTGAAACCGATCAACTTGCGCGGGTCAATCCAGATGCGCATGGCGCGCTCGGCGCCATACAGCTGCGCCTTGCCGACGCCGTCGAGGCGCTTGATCTCGTTCATCACGTTGCGCGCCAGGTAGTCGCTGAGCGCCACGTCGTCGAGCTTGCCGTCGCTTGAGGTGAGGGCGATCAACAGCAGGAAGCCGGCGGACACTTTTTCCACCTGCAAGCCTTGCTGGTTCACCGCCTGCGGCAGACGCGACTCCACCACCTTGAGGCGGTTCTGCACGTCGACCTGGGCCATTTCCGGATCGGTGCCCGGCTGGAAAGTGGCCTTGATCGTGGCGCTGCCCAGGCTGCTCTGCGATTCGAAGTACAACAGATGGTCGGCGCCGTTGAGTTCTTCCTCGATCAGGCTGACCACGCTTTCGTCCACGGTCTGCGCTGACGCACCGGGGTACACGGCATAGATTTCGATTTGCGGCGGTGCGACGTTGGGGTATTGCGCCACCGGCAACTGCGTAATGGCCAGGGCACCGGCCAACAGGATGAACAGCGCGACCACCCAGGCGAACACCGGGCGATCGATAAAGAACTGCGGCATAAACAAGCGTCCTGCTTACTGGCCAGAAACCTGGGCAAGTGGAAGAGGGGTGTCGTCGACCTGCACTTTTTCGCCGGGGCGGGCGTGTTGCAGGCCTTCGATGACGATGCGGTCGCCGGGCTTCAACCCGCCCGTGACGACCCAACGGTCGTTCTGCACCGGCCCCAGTTCGACCGGCTGTTGGCTGACGCGCTGCTCTGCGTCGAGCAGCAATACCTGGGCGATGCCGGCGCTGTCACGCTGGATGGCCCGTTGCGGCACGCTGATGCCTTGCTGGTTGACGGCTTGCTCCAGGCGCACGCGCACGAAGCTGCCAGGCAGCAGGTCGAGGTCCGGGTTGGGGAATTCGCTGCGCAGGATGACCTGGCCGGTGCCCGGGTCGACGGTGATGTCGGTGAAAAGCAGCTTGCCGGGCAACGGGTAGAGGCTCCCGTCGTCCTGGATCAGGGTGGCCTTGGCCTGGCCTTGGCCCACTTCCTTCAATTGGCCGGACCGGAACGCCCGGCGCAGGTCGTTGAGTTCGCGAGTTGATTGGGTCAGGTCGGCGTGGATCGGATCGAGTTGCTGGATCAGCGCCAAAGGCGTGGTCTCGTTTTGCCCGACCAGTGCGCCTTCGGTGACCAGCGCGCGACCGATACGTCCGGAAATCGGCGCGGTGACCGTGGCGTAGCCAAGGTTCAGCCGGGCGCGTTCAACCGCCGCCTTGCTGGCGGCTACGTCGGCGGCGGTTTGCCGGGCGTTGGCCCGGGCGTTGTCGTAGTCCTGGCCGCTGATGGCCTTGTCGTCAATCAACTGGGCGTACCGCTGCTCTTGCAGTTTCGCCTGGAACGCGTTGGCCTCGGCCTTGCGCAATACTGCCTCGGCGCTATCGAGATCTGCCTTGAACGGCGCCGGATCGATCCGGAACAGCACCTCGCCCTTTTTCACGTCACTGCCCTCGCGAAAGGCCCGTTGCAGTACCACGCCGGCGACGCGGGCGCGCACCTCGGCCATGCGCGGCGCGGCAATGCGCCCGGTCAATTCGCTGCTGATCGACAGCGCTCGGGTTTCGACGGTTTCGATGCGAACGCTGGCCAATGGCGGCTGTTCTTCGGCGATCGAAGACTTGTCGCACGCGCTCAGCGTCAACGCCAGTGCGATCAGGCTGAGCCCGGCAAGCAGTTTCTTTGACATGGATGACCCCAATAGTGACCCCCAGCATCCTACTGGGCGACGGCGATGGTAGCGGTGAAGCTTTGTTGGTGCTGTGTGAAATTGTGTAAGGGTTTTGCTCAGGTGTGTGTGAGGGCGTATATCCTTCAGGCCATGAATTTTATTGCGCCTGTCAGATCGTCTTCGCGAGCAGGCTCGCTCCCACAGTTGAAATGCATTCCCTGTGGGAGCGAGCCTGCTCGCGAAAGCGGCCTGACCGGCACCACAGCATTTCTGGAAACACCCATGCCCAACATCCTCCTGGTCGAAGACGACACCGCACTCGCCGAGCTGATCGCCAGCTACCTGGAACGCAACGGTTACTCCGTCAACGTAATCGGTCGAGGCGATCAGGTGCGCGAACGCGCACGGCTCACACCGCCGGACCTGGTGATCCTCGACTTGATGCTGCCCGGTCTCGATGGCTTGCAAGTCTGCCGTTTGCTGCGCGCCGATTCAGCAAGCTTGCCGATCCTCATGCTCACCGCCCGCGACGACAGCCACGATCAGGTACTGGGCCTGGAAATGGGCGCCGACGACTACGTCACCAAACCCTGCGAACCCCGGGTGCTGCTGGCCCGGGTGCGCACCTTGCTACGGCGCAGCAGCCTTGCCGAGCCATTGGCGGCCAATGACCGGATCCTCATGGGCAACCTGTGCATCGATCTGTCCGAGCGCACGGTGACCTGGCGCGGGCAACCGGTGGAAATGTCCAGCGGCGAGTACAACTTGCTGGTGGTGCTGGCCCGACATGCTGGCGAAGTGTTGAGCCGCGACCAGATCCTGCAACGCCTGCGTGGCATCGAGTTCAACGGCACCGACCGCTCGGTGGACGTGGCCATCTCCAAGCTGCGGCGCAAGTTCGACGACAATGCCGGCGAGGCTCGCAAGATCAAGACCGTGTGGGGCAAGGGTTACCTGTTCAGTCGATCCGAGTGGGAATGCTGAGACGATGTTCAGAATCCTCTTTCGCCTGTACCTGGTGACCATCGTTTCGTTCAGCACCGCGATCTACCTGGTGCCGGACCTGGTGATCAAGGTCTTCCACGAGCGCTTCATCACCTACAACCTGGACTACTCGCGTGGTTTGCAAACCCTCATGGTCAGGCAGTTCAAGGCCGTCCCGAGCGAACAATGGCCAGCCTTGGCCGCGCAAATGGACAAGGAATTCGAACCGCTGCATATCGTGCTCAGCGCCATTGACGATGCCAGCTTGTCGAGCGAAGAACAGCAGCGTTTGCAGCGCGGCGAAAACGTCGTGCGCGTTGGCGACTGGGGCTGGCGCACCCTGGCGGTGGCACCGCTGAACGAGCGCACCGTGGTGCAAATGGTCGTGCCGCCAGACCCGATGGACGTCAGCCTGTTGTACTGGAGCATCAACGTGCTGATCGGCGCGACCATGCTCGCCTGTCTGTTGCTGTGGCTGCGCCCGCACTGGCGTGACCTGGAACGGCTCAAGGGCGCGGCGGAACGCTTCGGCAAGGGGCACTTGAGCGAGCGTACGCAGATTGCCGCCAGTTCCAACATCGGCAGTCTTGCCAACGTTTTCGACACGATGGCTGGCGACATCGAAAACCTGCTGAATCAGCAGCGGGACCTGCTCAACGCCGTATCCCACGAGTTGCGCACGCCATTGACCCGCCTGGATTTTGGCCTGGCCCTGGCCCTTTCCGATGATTTGCCCGCCACCAGCCGCGAGCGCTTGCAGGGGTTGGTCAATCACATCCGTGAGCTCGACGAACTGGTGCTGGAATTGCTGTCGTACAGCCGCCTGCAAAACCCCGCGCGTTTACCGGAGCCTATCGAAGTGTCGCTGGATGAATTCATCGACAGCATCCTGGGCAGCGTCGACGAAGAACAATCGCCGGATATCGTCATCGACGTGTTGCTGCACGGCCAGCTCGAACGCTTTAGCCTCGACCCACGCCTGACCGCCCGCGCCCTGCAAAACCTGTTGCGCAACGCCATGCGCTACTGCGAAAGGCGCATTCAGGTAGGCGTACAGGTGTGCCCCAAAGGCTGTGAGATCTGGGTGGACGACGACGGGATCGGTATCCCGGATGACGAGCGCGAGCGGATATTCGAACCGTTCTATCGACTCGATCGCAGCCGGGATCGGGCCACCGGCGGGTTTGGCCTGGGGCTGGCAATCAGCCGTCGGGCATTGGAAGCCCAGGGTGGAACGTTGACGGTGCAAGCGTCGCCGTTGGGTGGGGCACGGTTTCGGCTGTGGTTGCCGACAGCGCCCTGATCCATCATCACCCGGTAGGAGCTGCCGCAGGCTGCGATCTTTTGATCTTGCTTCTTCCAATATCAAGATCAAAAGATCGCAGCCTGCGGCAGCTCCTACAAGGCTCAGGCGCGGATCCGAGTGCGTAATTGCGTGGCCATCTCCTCAAGATCCACCGGCGAATTACGCCCGATCAGCATCCACGCGTGCTCCATATCCGACCAATACACGATGTTCATCCCGTGCCGTCGCTCTTTGGCAAAATGCCGGCTGCCACTGTTGGAGCGCGTGACGCACAGCGCCATCGGCCCATGGACCGGGTCGAGGTAGGTGATCTGGGCGATAGCCACGCCGTCGTATTCAAGGATTTGCGCGCGCTTGAATTGGGCGCGTGGCAACGCCAGTTTTGCCGGCAGCAGATTAAGGCCCAATCGTGCGTCGATGGTGCGTAGCTGCGCCAGTTGTGTCGCTTCGTCACTGGGCAAATGGTCGAGGGTTTCCGGTACGTAGAGCACCATGTAGTCGGCGACCAGCCCGCGCCAGTTGTGGGTCTGCTGGCTGGTTTGCCAACCGAGGAACAAACGATCCGCCAGCACACCGCCCGCCAGCAATCCGGCGGCGGCCGCGAGGAACCAGCGCCGACTCAGTGCAGGGCGTGTCGGGACGGGCAGGGTATCGAGCATGGCTTGGAGGCGCTCGACCGGGGCTTGTCGAGTCACTTCGTCGTAAGCTGACTTGAACGGCATGCTGCTGCGGTCTAGCCATTGCAGGCGCAGGCCGAGCATCGGGTCTTCGGCGAGGGCGGCATCGATGCGGCTGCGTTGTTCGGCATCGAGCTGGTTGTCCAGGTAGGCCACCAGTTGCTCATCCGACAGTTTCGCGTTCATCGACGTTCTCCGGTGGAAGGGTTCGGCACCGTGTGCAGGGGCGGATACTCGGCGAGTTTCAGCCGGGCGGCGGCCAGTCGGCTCATCACGGTGCCGATGGGGACTTGCAGGACATCGGCCACCTCGCGGTAGGACAAGCCTTCGACGTAGGCCAGAAACACCGTTTCGCGCTGGGCCTCGGGCAACGCCTCTACGCGCCGGATCACCTGCGCGGCGCGAACATGGGTATGTGCCGCTTGTTCGCCATCGAACGACAGGGCTTGATCGGCATCCACCACGCCCTGGCCCTGGTGCACTCGGCGGGCTCGCACTTCATTGACCCAGATCGAATGCAGAATGCTCATCAGCCAACGGTCCATGCGCGTGCCCGATTCAAATTGCCCGCCGCGTTCGAGCGCCCGCACGCAGGTGGCCTGCACCAGGTCCTCGGCGACATGCCGTTGTCGGGACAACAGCAAGCCGTAACGCCACAGACGCGCCAAGTGCTGTCCCAGTTCTGCCCTAATGTCCTGATCGCTGGCGATAGCGACCTCCCTCCAATCGGGTTGTCAGGTTTTCGATGACGCGTTGATGGCTTCGGCGAGGTCCTGGTATTGCTCGCAGGTGGTGTTGCCGCAGATCGATTTGATCTGCTGCAACTGTTCCCGGGCGAGGTCCAGCCGGCCCTTGATCACATAGGCTTCGCCAAGGTACTCGCGAACCAGCGCATATTGCGGATCAAGCTTGACCGACTGCAGGTAATAACCGATGCCTTCATCGGTACGTCCCAGTTTACGCGTGGCGTAGCCCCGATAGTTCAAGGCCTTGGCAGTGTTGGGTTGCTTGAGCGTATCGAGCAGGGCCAAGGCTTCTTCGTAACGCCCGTCCTTGGCCAGCTGATAGGCGTAGTCGGTACGGTCGGCATCCGGCAAGAGCATGCTGGTCTGCTTGACGCACCTTTGTGCCTTGCTGTCGAACACCTGCCCTCGAGGGCACTGCGGTTTGGCAGGGGTATCTTCCTCGCCGTTGGCCCATGCCAGGGAACTGGACAGCGCGACGGCAAGCACCAGCGATGCAGTAACAATCGAGAGACGGCGATTCATGGGCAATGCTCCGAACGGGCCGAAAACGTTGAGAAGGGCTGATGACCCTTCATGCGAAACATAAACACTTCTGCCTGAACATTTATTCGTTTTTTTTGGCGATTTTTTGCAACAAAAGCCCCAGGTTACCGGGCGCTGTCAACTCAGTAGACGCATCGGCTTTCCCGCCGCCCAAGCCTGGATGTCCTCGATCATCTGCGCAAAGAATAGATGGTAATTTTGCTGGCTGACGTACCCGACGTGGGGCGTTGCCAGCACGTTGTCCAGGGTTCTGAACGGATGATGCGCGGGCAGGGGCTCTTGCTCGAACACGTCCAGCGCCGCGCCACCCAGGCGTTGTTTCTGCAGGGCCTTGATCAGCGCCGCTTCATCGACAATCGGCCCGCGCGCGGTGTTGACCAGCAGCGCCGTGGGCTTCATCCATGCCAACGCCTGCGCGTCCACCATGCCACGGCTGCGCTCACTGAGCACCAGGTGCACCGACAACACGTCGGCCTGCTCGAACAATTGCTGCTTGCTGACGTAGGTTACGTCGAACTCGGCGGCGCGTTCGGCGTTGAGGTTTTCACTCCAGGCGATGACCCGCATGCCGAACGCCTGGCCGAAGCGGGCGACCCGTTGGCCAATGCTGCCCAGGCCCAGGATCGCCAGGGTCTTGCCATGCAGGTCGCCACCGAGGCCTTGCTGCCACTTTCCGGCGCGCAAGGCGTTGGCTTCGACCACCAGGTTGCGGGTTGCGGCCATGATCAGTGCCCAGGTCAGCTCCGGCGCGGCATGTTTATAGCTGTCGGTGCCACAGACCTGAATGCCGAGCGCAGCAGCGGCCTTGAGGTCGAGGGCGGCATTGCGCATGCCACCGGTCACCAGCAGCTTGAGATTGGGTAAGCGGCGCAGCAGGTCTTCGTCGAAGCGCGTGCGCTCGCGCATCACGCAGATCACTTCAAACTCGCCCAGGCGCGCGGCCAGGGTCGGGTTGTCAGCGGGGTAGTCGTGGATGAACGCGACCTGGCCGATGGTCTCCAGCGCCGACCAGTCCACCACGTCGCGGGCCACATCCTGCCAATCATCGATCACTGCAATCTGTACCGCCATCAGCCTTACCTCATCAAGGAACGGGGTTGGTTTTGTCCAGCCAGCCAAGCAAGGCCTTGTGAAATTGCGCCGGCTCTTCCATCTGCGGCGCGTGCCCCATGCCGGGGAATTCGACCAGGGTCGATTGGGGAATCAGTTTCGCCACCTGCTTGCCGAGCAAGTCGTAATGACCGATTTTCGCCTTGACCTCGGGGGGCGCGATGTCCTTGTTGATCGCCGTGGTGTCGGCGGTGCCGATCAGCAGCAAGGTCGGCACCTTCAGGTCCTTGAACTCGTAGTAGACCGGTTGGGTGAAAATCATGTCGTAGATCAAAGCCGAGTTCCAGGCGACCTGGTTTTTTCCAGGGCCCTTGGCCATGCCGGCGTACATGTCTACCCAGCGGTCGAATTCGGGCTTCCAGCGGCCATCATAATAGGTGTTGCGCTGGTAGTCGTGGATGCCTTCGGCTGTCACCTTCAGTTCGCGCTCATACCATTGATCGACCGTGCGATAAGGCACGCCGAGGGCTTTCCAGTCTTCCAGGCCGATCGGGTTCACCATCGCAAGCTGGTCAACCTGTTCGGGATATTGCAGCGCATAGCGGGTGGCGAGCATGCCGCCGGTGGAATGTCCGAGCAAGCTGGCTTTCTGGATGCCGAGGGCCTTGAGCAGTTGCTGGGTGTTGCTCGCCAGTTGCTGGAAGGTGTACTGATAATTGTCCGGTTTGCTGGACGTGCAGAAACCGATCTGATCCGGGGCAATGACCCGGTAGCCGGCGTCGCTCAGGGCCTTGATCGAGGTTTCCCAGGTGGCGCCGCAGAAGTTCTTGCCGTGCATCAGCACCACGCTGCGGCCGTTGGCCTTGCCATGGGCTGCCACGTCCATGTAGCCCATTTGCAGGGATTTGCCCTGGGACTCGAACGCAAAATGCTTGAGGGTGTAGGGGTATTCGAAGCCTTGCAGCTCCGGTCCGTAGACCGGGCCCTCGGCAGCGATGGCGGGCATGGCGGCGGTCAGCAGCAGGCCGGGCAGCCAGCATGAGCGGGTAAGGGGCATGGATGAACTCCGTTGAAAATCCGCCGATGCTGGATCGGCACGATTAGGGCGACATTAAACAGGCAATCGCCGCGGCACTTGGTTCAACTCATCCACCCCAGGGTGGCCAACGCCACTGCGCCATAACGGGCGCCCTTGGCCAGGGTCACGATCAACAGGAAACGCCCCAGCGGCTCGCGCATGACGCCGGCCACCAGGGTCAGTGGGTCTCCGATCACCGGCAGCCAACTGAGCAGTAACGACCAGTGGCCGTAACGTTGATAGTGACGACGGGCGTTTTCCAGGTGCCTGGCGCTGACCGGGAACCAGCGCCGGTCCCGAAAGCGCTCGATGGCGCGCCCCAGCCACCAGTTCACCACTGAACCGAGGACGTTGCCCAGCGTGGCGACAGCCAGCAGCAACCACAGCCAGTACCGATCGCTGAGTATCAGCCCGACCAGCACTGCTTCGGACTGCAGCGGCAGTAAAGTCGCGGCACCGAATGCCGCCAGGAACAAGCCGAAGCAGGCAGTGAAAATCAATGGGCGGGGTAGTCCGCCACCACCACATCCGTACCGTCCTTTTTCAGGCCGATCACCTGATAGGCATCGCTCATGCCGTCCATTTCCATGCCCGGCGAGCCCATGGGCATGCCAGGGGCGGCAACACCCAACAGGTCATCGCGTTTGCTCAGGGCCAGTACTTGATCGGCTGGCACATGGCCTTCTACGAATTTGCCGTTGATCAAGCCGGTGTGGCACGAGGCCAGGCGCGGTGGTACGCCGTGTTGTTGCTTGAACTCGCTCATGTTGCTTTCGACGTGGTCTTCTACCTTGAAGCCATTGGCTTCGAGATGGCTGATCCATTTCTTGCAGCAACCGCAATTGGCATCACGATGGACCTCGATCGGGATCAGGTCGGCGGCTTGGGCCAGGGAGGAAATCAACAGGGCGCCCAAGGCAGCCAGACGTAAATGAGTTCGCATGAGGGAAGGGTCTCGGGTTGCGGGCGAAAATCATATTTTGAGGGTTTTTTGCGGGTAGGCGCTGCGAGTGTGTTTCGAAGTGCTACCGAGTTGCTTGGCCTTATTATCGTAGATCAAAGTTGTCAGGCGGATGAGGGGAAGATGACAAGTTTGTCAGGTTGGCGGCCGCACCCGTTGCACACGGCTCACGTCATGCGTCGTCAGCGGAACGCCGAGCGTCCCTGGAGGAACTCCCACGCAGAGCATGGGTACGATCACACATGGGGCGGCTGTCAGGCCGCCTTCGCCGCGATAAAGCTAAAAATCTTCATCGGCTGTAACATAAGCCCCCGTTTGATGGATACACAGCGGATACATATTTTCAGCTTCAGGAATTACCAATGACTCAATCGCAACGTTTGAAATACTCGATTCTGATCTCCCTCGTGGTACTGGGAATCATGTTTGGCCTTTCGTATTTGCAGAACACCGGTGTCATCAGTGAAAAACTGTTCCAGTACATCGCCATTGGCGTGGCGGTGGTCGTGGTGGTCGTCAACGGCATGATGCGCCGCAAGGTCAAGCCCTGAGCGACGCGCCGGGCCTGGCTCGATCAGTCGTGGTGCAGCAGGGCGACGGCGCGTGGGTGGAGGCTGTAGCTCTTGTCCGCATTGAGGACAATCACGCCTTCGCTGCACAGGCGTTTCAACACTTCGCGCACACTCAGGAACGATAAGGGAATATCCAGTTCCAGCAACTGCGTGTGCACGCCGCGCACGCCCAGGCTGCGGTCGTTCTCGGCGGCCGACAGCAAGGCGTCGATGACTTTCAGGCGAATCAGACTGGTTCGCAGGCCAAAGCTCTTGAGCAGGATGCGGATGCGCTCGTTGCCGTGGCGCTCGGTACGCTGGTCGAAAACACCGACCCCAATGGAAGTGCCCTTTGGCGCTTTGCTACCGTCCGTTGGCAGTTGCGAGTTGTACATTGCAAAAACTCCTTTTCAGAGCCTGATCGGGAAAAATTGGGCGCTCTTGCCTTACAGACGCATGAGCGACCCAAATCATGAAGACTTAAATGTAGAAATTTCGTCGTCATGATGTGACCACTGTGTAAGGTGGCGTTGAAATGCGGTCCGCGACCGCCATCCAGTCTCCTAAATTTTCGTCGTTTGCTTCGTCCCTAACAGGATGCGCAGTCTGTACGCAGAACTGTGACCATCGTTTTTCGATCAGGAGCGAGTGTGATTATTTCCAGCCAGTTAGCCAGGATAAGCCTGGCGGGTGTATTTCTCGGGCTGAGCCTTGCGGCGAACGCACACAACCTGCCTGGGCAGGCGAGTGCCGATATCCGCCGCACCAGTTTCGGTGTGCCGCATATTCGAGCCGAAAACGAGCGGGGGCTCGGTTACGGCATCGGCTATGCCTACGCTCAGGATAACCTGTGTTTGCTGGCCAACGAGATCGCCACGGTGAACGGTCAACGTTCACGGTTCTTCGGTCCGGACCCGTCCACCGTCGAAGGGCGTGAAAACCGCGTCAGCGATCTGTTTTTCACCTGGTTGAACACCCCGCAGGCGGTCGATGCTTTCTGGCAGGCGCAACCCCTCGAAGTGCGGCAGCTGATGGAAGGTTATGTGGCCGGTTACAACCGTTCCCTGGACGAGCGTCGGGCGCGGGGCCTGCCGCCGCAGTGCCAGGGCGATTGGGTGCGGGACATCACCGCGATGGATCTGGTCAAGCTGACCCGGCGCTTGCTGGTCGAGGGCGGCGTCGGGCAGTTCGCCGAAGCCCTGGCGGGTACGACGCCGCCGGCCGCGGTCGCCGCAACTGGCCATGAGCAGGCTTCATTCCAGGTGGCCGCTTTACGCTTGCAGCGCTTTGCCCTCGATCGCGGCAGCAACGCGGTGGCGGTGGGCAGCGAGCGTTCCTTCAACGGACGCGGCATGTTGCTGGCCAACCCGCATTTTCCGTGGGTCGGCGGGATGCGTTTCTACCAGATGCACCTGACCATCCCTGGCAAACTGGACGTCATGGGCGCCGCATTGCCTGGATTGCCGTTGATCAATATCGGCTTCAACCAGCACCTGGCCTGGACCCACACGGTGGATTCGTCCAAACACTTCACGCTGTATCGACTGCAGCTCGATCCCAAGGATCCGACCCGTTACCTGCTCGATGGCCAATCCCTGCCAATGCACAAACAGACGCTGACGGTTGACCTCAAACAGCCGGATGGCACGGTCAAAGCGGTGTCCCACGTGGTGTACAGCTCGCAATTTGGCCCGATTGTGCAATGGCCGGGCAAGCTGGATTGGGATAATCAATTCGCCTATAGCTTGCGCGATGCCAACCTGGACAATGACCGGGTGTTGCAGCAGTGGTACGCCATGAACCGTGCCGGCAGCCTCAAGGAGTTCCAGGCTTCGGTCCATGAAATCCAGGGCATCCCGTGGGTCAACACCCTGGCGGCGGACGATCAGGGCCAGACGCTGTACATGAACCTGTCGGTGGTGCCGAACGTGAGCAACGAAAAACTCGCGCAGTGCAGTGATCCACGAATCGGCTTGCAGATGATCATCCTCGACGGTTCAAACAGCGCCTGCGCCTGGGACATCGACCCGCACGCCGCACAAAAAGGCATTTATGCCGCAAGCCAATTGCCGCAATTGCTGCGCAAGGACTTCGTGCAGCATTCCAATGATTCGGCTTGGCTGGCCAACCCGGCGCAGCCGCTCACCGGGTTCTCGCCATTGATCAGCCAGGACGGCCAACCCTTGGGGCTGCGCGCGCGGTTCGCCCTGGATCGCTTGGGTTCACTGGCCCAGTCCGGGCCGATCGCGGCGGCGGATCTGCAACAGATGGTGCTGGATGACCAGGTGTATCAGGCGGCGCAAGTGATGCCGGACCTGTTGCAATTCTGCGCGGCCGACCTGGGGGCCGATGCGCAGGCGCTGGCGCCGCTGTGTGCCAGCCTCAAGGCCTGGGATCGCAAGGCCAACCTCGACAGCGGCATGGGCTTCGTGCATTTCCAGAATGTCATGGAGGCGCTGGATCAGGTGCCCGATGCCTGGCGCGTGGCGTTCGATCCGCTGGACCCGCAACACACGCCGAGAGGCGTGGCGGTTGATCGTCCACAGGTGGCGCAGGCGTTGCGCCAAGCGATGCTGGCATCGGTAGAGCAGGTCCAGGCGTCAGGGCTCAGGAAAGATGCCCGCTGGGGCGATGTCCAAGTGTTCAGCAGCGGTGGGGAGCAAACGCCGATCCATGGCGGGCCGGGTACGTTGGGCGTCTACAACGCCATCCAGAGCGTGCCCAGGACCGACGGCAAACGCGAAGTGGTCAGCGGCACCAGCTACCTGCAAGTGGTGACGTTCGATGAAAAGGGCCCGCAGGCCAAGGGGCTGCTGGCATTTTCGCTGTCGAGCGATCCAGCCTCGAAATACTCGCGGGACCAGACGCTGGCTTTTTCGAAGAAGCAGCTCAGTGTGTTGCCGTTCACCGAGCAACAGATCCTGGCGGACCCGGACTATCAGGCCCAGACCATCCGTGAACAGGACGCCAGGGTGGTCACCCAGTAAGCTGAAGACGGATTGATCGAAGCGTGAAGGCCGCAGCCGCGAGGGCTGCGGCCTTCAGCTTTTCGGGGCTTGCTGCGGAATGGAGTTGAGGACCGGGTTGCCGTCCTTGTTGCGGGTCAGGTAGACCGGCAGCACCTTGGGCAGGGACGTCACCAGGGTATCAAGCTCCTTGATGTTGTAGATGCCGCCGATGCGGATCGCGCCGGTGCTGTTGTCGGCGACCATCAAGGGGTTTTCAAGGTAGCGGTTGATCAATGGCAGGGCATCGCTGAGCGCCAGGTCGTCGAGCACCAGTTTGCCGTTGCGCCAGGCCAGCGAGTTGTCGTTGTCGTAGGTCTGGCTGATCCGCGGAACGTGGTCGCCGTGGCGATAGCTCGCTTGCATCGAAGGGCCGAGCCTCAAGCCATCCCCCGACAGGTCATCGTTGCTGCTGACCAGTACCGAGCCTTCGACCAGGTTTACCTTCACCTGGTCTTCATACATCCAGACGTTGAATTTTGTCCCGGTGACCCGGATTCGGCCTTCGGACGCCTTGACGACGAATGGGTGCGACGTGTCGTGGCTGACGCTGAAGAACGCTTCGCCTTTTCCCAGGGTGACCTGGCGTCGATCCTTGTAATTGCTGTAGGTCAACTCGCTGCCCAGGTTCAGTTCGACCTGGCTGCCGTCGTTCAAGGTGACCTGACGCACACTGTCGGTCGCCTCGAAGTGTTGATACGAATTGGGCAGCCACCCCAGGTTCCATCCGCTGTACGCCGCCAAAGGCAACGCCAATGCACAAACCGCCGCCGCCATGCCGACAGTGCGCCAGGACGTCCGGGTGCGGCGCACCATTGGCGCAATGCTGGAGTCTGGTCGCGGAAGATCGCCTGCAACTTCCCAGATTTCCAGCATGGCCTCGTACTCGACCAGATGCAGTGGATGAACATCCAGCCACTGCTCGAATGCCTGCCGCTCTTCAACGGTGCAGTCAGGTTCATGCAGGCGCATGCACCAATGCGCGGCGGCTTCGGTGATGGCGTCAAACTGGGCTTGCGAGAGAGGGGTGTCGGTCATTGACTCATCCTGATTTCCCGCATTCTAACCTTGAGGGCAGCTTGCGAAAACAGCCGTCATGGCATTTACCCATCAAACGACGGTTTATTTTCTGAATCAAGGCGTGTGGGTGTGAAGCTCCCGCCCGAGTTGACTGATTAACCAGGCCACGCTGTCAGCATTGCCAAGTTGTACCGCCAGGCGAGTCAGTGAGTTTTTTTTGAAGATCTCACGGGCACCGCTCAGGTTTTGCGCGCCCGTCAACGCCAGAATATGCGCTTTTACCCGACCGGTATCTTCCAAAGTAGTACTTCCCGGGTCTTCCCATTCGCCGGTGTCGGGATCCTGGGTCATGAACAGTTGTGTGTAGGGTGTCTTGATCGACAACGCGGTGTCCTGAACACTGGTCAGCGCATGTTTAAGCTGGCTGGCGGTCCCGCTGGCAGTGCCGATCAGATCGGCAAAAGGTCTACCAGGGTCCATGTAGGAAATGTCCTCGGACTGACAAACGATGTGTGAAAGTTCATGCAGGAGAGTCGTCGCCCGTGCATGCGTACTGATCGGGAAGGTCTTGTCGGTAAGGTGTTGGCGGTAGTGCTCGTAACCGGTGTCAAAGAACTTTTCTCCCAGATAGATTTTCTTTTTTATGTCCTTCGGGACGACAAAACCGAATGTATTCTCGGCGCCTTCGATTACCCTGCCGACGACAAAACGATCGGACTTGGCCTTTCTGAGGGAAGGGTCCAACAAGGCGGCGAACATGTCGCCCACGACTTTTTCCAGCTTTTCCACATGTGCGGGCAGTACTTCTGGCACGTCGAGGAAACGCTTGATGAGTTGGTGCACGGGGGTGGTCGTGTCGTTGGCGTTCTTCAGCAACTGCAGGTTTTGAACACTGTTCCAGGCATAACTCGTTGCCAGGTCCAGCGCTTCGTCGATTTGCCGGGCCTTGAGCGGGAAAAGGCGTCGTATTTGCGCCATTCCATGGGCGTCGATGTTCATGCCGTCCCAGGCCGCTGCCAGCGCATCCAGTCGGCGGATGAGGCCAAATTGCGGTGTGGGTACAGCCCGGTCGAGCACCCATTGTTTCGCTTCGTTTTGCCGTAGATAAGGGCCGAGCGCCTGTGTGTCGGCGATGCGCCAGCGGGTGCCGCGTTTGGCCACCGCGAATACCTTGCCTTCCACCGGCGCGTAAAGTTGCCGGGTCGTCGGGTGCGCGTAGAGCCCGGGTGTTGAGTCGGGCTTGAGCGTAGCCAGGTCGACGTGCAGACGTTCATGGCGCTTCAGGCCAGTGCGTTCGGGGGCGGTGACCTTGATGTCCTGCCATTTACAGGCGGCTTCAGGTTTTTCTTGCAGCGCAACGGTCGGCCTGGAAGTCGGCGCTGCGGGAATGTCCAGCGATTGGCGCAACGACGCGAGTTGAGCAATGCCGCTGATGAACGCCTTGATGGCCGCCGACCATTTATGCGTTTGCAGGTCTTCAGCGGATTGCTTGATGTCACGGTAGCTGTAGTACACCGTGACAGGGTAGGCCAGCTTGCCCATGAAAAACGAGTAGGCCTCGTGCAGGTCTTCACCCAGAACGTGCTTGATGGTTGCCCATTCACCCTGCTTTCTGTCATCGGACTGACAACCGAGCAATCGGCCCAACAACGCGGCATTGTCATGGAACAATTGACCGAACAGGTGCCCCTTGATGGGGTTGGATGCCAGCGTGACTTCGGCTCTGGTATTGCCCGAGGCCACCGGCGCGGCTCTTGTCGCCCGGTTGCTGGACGTTGCCATCCGCGTCTCCAGCAAGATCCGCTCGGGGTTCTCCAGGTTCATGAGTATCCAATCGAGCAGTGGGCCGCGTGTCTTCAGTTCGGCCAACAACTGGGCTTCGCTTGCGTATTCCTTCATCCCGTGCCGAGGACTGTGAGGGGCCAACAGCACCTGCGGCGCTGTGCTGTCTGCCGATGAACCGATCAGGTAGATGCCTGGCACCTTTACGGTTTGGCCGCTACTGACACCGAGGAACTCCAACGGCCGAATGATGGCGTGGGCACCTTCGACGGCGGCTCGGGCGATGGCGTCCGGCATGTCCATGACTTGGCGGACAAGGTCAAAACCGGTTTCGCTCAAGCGCTCCTGCAGTTTTTCTTCATGGGCGTGGTGCATCAGTTGCCAGGGCAGTTGCGTGTAGAAACGCTGCCGGCGAACCCTGTTTGCCTCTGTATCGGCGAGGGCTGCGCTGAGTATTTTCCGCTGATGCTCACCCGGTTTCAGATTGCGTATCAGGTCTTTGATGTAGCGTTCGTCGAAGCCTTGCGCAATGGCCGTGGTGTCCAGGGACGTCAGTTTGAGGTGGACGGTGTCCAGGTCCTTGAGGTGAGCCAACGCAAAATCGGTCAGGGTCTGGCTGCTGGACGCAGTCCTGGCACTCGCGCTGATCTCGACCTGGACCTTGTCGGGGTCGATGTTGAAGTTGTCTGCCTTGAGTTGTTTTTCCAGTTCATGGTGGGCAGTGCGCTGCAATGAGCGGATGCCGGTGAGGTAATCCTGGTCGTCCTTTACGTTTTTCAGGTATTGCTCAAGCAGTTCGCCATGCAGGATCAGCTCATTGATCGACGCCTTGGCCAGCCAGGCCGGCAGTTTTTGCTGGGTGGTCAGGGACTGGGCGATGTCAGTCGCGCGACCGAGGCCGGTCATCGGCTCACGCAGGGCTACCAGATTCAACAGGTTGGCCAGCGGCGCGGGGGAGAGTGGGGTGGTCAGTGCACGGGTGACGAAGGCTTGGTCCAGATCAACAAAGGGCTTTTGCACATGGTCGAGGAAATGCCCATGAATCCGTTGCAGCGGCGCCAGCGTGTAGACTTTGCCCGGCGACCGCTCGCTGCGGCCGAGGTTTTCCAGGAGCATAAAACGATGATTTTCGTTTTCCAGGCGCCGTTCGAGCTCGTCCTTTAGCGGCGTCAGTGTCTTGAAGGCTTCAAATCCCAGTGCTGGCGTCCACAGAATGGCTTTGCCCGAGTGCACCGGATCCAGGCCACCCCGTTCAGTCAAGACAAAACAACCGGCCAGTTTCAGCGGGGTCGCAGTGGCGCCAGCGTTCAACGCCAGGGCAAAGACTTCCGGTAAAAACCCGTTCAATGCTGCTCGCTGCCAGTGTATGGGCGTATCGAGCACGGTTTTGATGATCGCCTGTTCTGACGCACCCAGAGTGCGCGAGACGGTGCGCAGCTTCAGTTCACTGCGCAGGGCCGTTGACAGGGTATGGGTAAAACTCGATTGCAAACTCGCCAGCGACAGGTTGACCAGGCTTCGCGCATCGGTGAACGTGCGGGTCGCCGTGGGAATGGCCGGGTGTTTTTCAAGAAGTTGATCGAGCGCCTGTTCGACCGAATTCAGCAGCGACAGCTCCTGTTTGGCCGACTCGGCGCGCACGGTGGCCGGTCGCGCGTTAATGCCGCGGTCCGGCCGTGTGCTCCAGCGTCCCTGGGCTTCAGCCAGCAGCAAGTGGTGATCGATCAATCCCCGGACGTCCAGGGCGTTGTCGAGCAAGGCGTGAGGGTCCAGCATGCCTTCGCTTTCACGGTAACGGCTCAACGCATGGCTGAGGTTTTGCCGTTGTTTATCCACGATGTCATGCATCAAGCGAGTAAACACCGAGCCGACGATGGGCTCACCGATGATCAGCCGTTCGTTCGGTTGCAGACCCAGAAAGGTGCTGCGTTCGTCCAATGACATGAAATTGAGCAACGTGTCTTCATGCCCCTCGCTTTCGAGCATCTGCAGGACGATTTTTTTCACCGCGGGCAGGTCGCTTGAGGCCTCGATGCCTCGGGACGGGCTGTACAGGAAACCCAACGAGTTGGCGCCGCCAATCATCAAGGTCGAGGCAAGCTCCGCAAAATGTTTGAAGGGGGCGGTGACCCGTACTTTTTCTATGCGAAGAGGGTCAATCGAGGCGGGGGCGAGGCTGACATTCATCAGTCGCTGGTATTGCTCTGTGGTCAAAGTGCCCTGCTGACGCTGGTGTAACAGTCTCGCGTGAAAAGTGTCACGCAAGCTCTCGGCGAAAAACGCCTGTCGCGACAAGCCATTGGCCATGGGCGTGTTCCAGAACGTCGCAAGCAGGCTGTGCAGGTGCGGGGTGAGACTCTGCGCGATTTCTTTTATTGCGCTTTCCCAGGCCTGGTTGTCGGCATCGCTGCTGATGACGTGCTCGGGGTGTGCAAACACCCGGGAGTCGCCCCTTGGCCACTGGTTCGTCAGGTAAAAAACCAGCAGCGCGCTGCTCAATGGCATCGAGGCAACCGTATGAGTCGATTTGCCGTCATCAAACGCAGAACCTGTACCGACAAAGCTTTTCAGCTGCGTCAGGCGCTGGTCGAGTTTGGGGAACGACTTGTACAGCGAGTGCTTGAGGGTGTCGTCCAGCATTGATTGCAAGGTGGGCATCTTGACCAATTCGTCGATCATCGCCTTCAGGTTGTGTTCCTGCTGTTGCTTGAGCGTGAGTTCCTGATCTTCAAACACGGCACCGTCGATTTCGCGGGTGGAAATATCGCGTGCTGCGACGGCGGCCATGCGTTGTTCGATGGAGAGGAAACGCAACAGTTCACGTTGTCCAGTGGCCTGCGCCAACCACTCTTCAAGTTTGCTTTTGAGGTCGATCATGTCCGCGAATTTGATCAAGCCTTTCCACGGTGTGTAGAGCGTGACCTCGCCATTGCCGGGTCGGCTCATGGCAAAGCTGCCGGCCAACGGGATGTCGGCCTTGTCGGTCAAAGACAACAGCAGATTGAAGACCTGCATCGGTTTTACATGGCTTTTGCGGGCTGCCTGGGTCGGCAGGTAAACCGTCTTCAGCCAACTCAGATCGTCCAGGGTAAAGCCCAGCGCATTTTCCCGCTCGCCGGGTTGCCTGGCACTGGACGCGCGCTCAGCCTCGTCAAAAAAATACGGCAATGCAGGTATTGTCATGATGCTTCCTCGTTGGACTGCGACACTGTTCGGCGCAGGTCGTTGAATCGAGGGGCGACAATAGGGAGCGGGATCAGGTTGGGTGCGGTACATATTGCTTGCGCGAGAGACTTGACAGGACGCCGGTAAGAAAGCGCTTAATCGACATGTCGCCCGCCTCTAACAATAAAACTGGAGCTTCAGATGACCGCTTCGCCTGAAATGGCAGTCAGTTCGGCCAACTCAACCCTGGATTTCGATTCTCTCGTCCTGTTGCTCGAACGCATTTTCGTTCGGCACGGCACCTCCAACGAGGTTGCCAGGACACTGGCCCTCAACTGCGCCGGTGCCGAGCGCGATGGTGCCCACAGTCATGGCGTGTTCCGCATGCCCGGTTATGTGTCCACGCTCAAGAGCGGCTGGGTCAATGGCCAGGCCGTGCCTGTGGTCGAGGACGTGGCCTCGGGTTTTGTCCGGGTGGATGCCGGCAATGGTTTCGCCCAACCGGCGCTCGCCGCCGCACGCGCCTTGCTGGTGGAAAAGGCTCGCAGTGCCGGCATTGCGGTGTTGGCGATTCGTAACTCCCATCACTTCGCGGCGTTGTGGCCGGACGTCGAGCCGTTCGCCTATGAAGGGCTGGTGGCGTTGAGCGTGGTCAACAGCATGACCTGCGTGGTGCCACACGGCGCCGATCGCCCACTGTTCGGCACCAACCCGATTGCCTTCGCCGCCCCACGGGCAGACGGTGAGCCAATTGTCTTCGACCTGGCTACCAGCGCCATTGCCCATGGCGATGTGCAGATCGCCGCGCGCAAGGGCGAACGTTTGCCGCAGGGCATGGGCGTCGACAGCCTTGGCCAGCCGACCCAGGACCCGCAGGCAATTCTGGAGGGAGGCGCGTTGCTGCCGTTTGGTGGCCATAAAGGTTCGGCGCTGTCGATGATGGTGGAGCTCTTGGCGGCGGCGTTGACCGGCGGCAACTTCTCGTTCGAGTTCGACTGGAAGAACCACCCGGGGGCCAAGACTCCGTGGACCGGCCAACTGTTGATCGTTATCGATCCGGCCAAGGCGGCCGGGCAGAGCTTTGCCGAGCGCAGCCAGGAGTTGGTGCGGCAGATGCACGGTGTGGGGCTCAAGCGGTTACCGGGTGATCGGCGTCATCATCAGCGCGCCAAGTCCAGTGCGGGCGGCATCCAGCTCGATGCGGATACGCTGGCGAATTTGCGGGAATTGGCTGGCGACTAGATATTGAAATGTGGACTTGTGGGAGCGAGCAAGCCCGCTCCCACAAGGAATGCATTTCATTTTGAGGTTGTTTGCCGGTAGTGCTTACCGTCGCCCCAACAACAAGCCCACAACCAACCCAAACCCGGCGGAAATGGCCACGGTCTGCCATGGGTGCCCACCTATGTAGGTTTGCGTGGCTTCGACCGCCGGCAGGGTCCGAGCGCGGACGCTGGTAACGGAGTCCCGTGCCTGTTGGAGTTTCTGGGAGATTTGTCCACGAAGCGTGTCTGCTTCTTCACCGACCAGTGACGCACTGCTCTTGAGCAGTTTTTCCGACTCTTCGATCAGCGACTGAAGTTCGCTGAAAGCCTGGTCCTTGATCTGGTCTTCGGCAGCTTGTGCGGCGGTTTTGCGGGCCATTGGGTGACTCCTTGCAGGTAATGGACAGTGAACAATGGAGTCCGCCGCGATAGAAAAAGTTGCAGTGACATTGCGTGCGGACGCCATCCTGTTGAAAAATCCAGCGCAGGACATTTCTTCCTACAGTGTAAGATGTAGCCTATTTACGCAGCAGGTAATTTCCCATGAGTTTCAATCTGGCCGACAAACCCCTTGCCGAGCGCGCAGCGCTGGAAGACGAGAAATCCCGTCTGTTCGAACTCTGGCAAAACAACCTGGGCAAGGCCAAGGGCGAAGCCGCACGTCTGTTCGGTGAGCGCGCCAAGCGCAAGGGCAAATGGGCCGAGTGGGTGCGCGCCGAGCTGGATGGCATGTCGCCACCGGAGTTCTCGAACATGGTGCGAAGTGAAGTCAATCGGCTGATGGCCGCCAAATAATTTCTCGCGGCTGTACCCGATCTACTGTAGGAGCGAGCAAGCTCGCGATGGACGTCAACGATAACGAGGGCTTTCTGGGAGACCACGCTGTCCGGACGTTTTTCGCGAGCGTGCTCGCTCCTACAGGAAGCTGGCGGCAATCGCTTCACGCACCTTCACGACTACGGGATCGAGCTGGGTGCTGGTGCGCCAACCCATTTCGATCGGGTAGCGCGGCAACGCCAGGGGGCAGGGCAGTAGTGCCAGGCCGCTGAGCGTGGCGATGCTTCGGGCGGCATGGGCCGGAATGGTCGCCACCGCCTGGCTGCCCTTGAGCAGATATGGCAACGCGGCGAAATGCGTGGTCGAAGCGCACACCCGGCGGCTAAGGCCCAGTGCGGCCAATCCTTCGTCAGTGATCCCGATAAAGCCACCCGATGACACCAGGATATGTTCACGGGTGACGAACTCTTCAAGCTCGATGGTTTGCTGTCCCGCGGCGAGACTCATCGGGTCGACCAGGCACAGGTAATCGCCTTCACCCAATACCTGGCGACTGAGCAACCGCTCGGCAAACCCGCCGGCCGTGATTGCCAGATCGATGCTGCGTTCCATCAAGGCGTGGGCGACGATCTGACTGTGGGTCTGGCGGAAGATCAGCCTCAGTTTCGGCGCGCAACGGGCGATTTCCTCGATCAAACGGCGACCGTAGGCGATTTCGAAATCATCCGACATGCCCACTGTGACCGAGCGCCCTTCGTAGTGATGGGCCGCCGGGTCGACCATCGCCAGGCTTTGCCGGCATTTGTTCAGCGCGTCGCTGACCACCGGTTTCAACTGATTAGCCTTGAGCGTCGGCGCCAGGCCGCGGCCGGTGCGCACAAACAACTGATCGCCATATAGCTCGCGCAGCCGGCGCAATGCCGCGCTCACCGCCGACTGCGTGACGCCCAGGCGCAACGCCGCGCGGCTGGCGCTGGACTCTTCGTGCAAGGCTTCGAAAACTTTGAGCAAGTTGAGGTCGACGGTGGCGATATTCATCAGGTTCATATCATTCAGCAGTTGATCCGGTAGCGCCTGAGAATGAGCAACACCCGATTCGAATGGAGTTACGGCAATGCCCAAGTCAATCGTTGCAGCACTGCAAATCGGCGCTCTACCCGGCGGCAAGGCCGAGACCCTGGAGCAGATTCTCTCGTACGAAAACGCCATCCTTGAAGCCGGTGCGGCGTTGGTGGTCATGCCCGAAGCGTTGCTGGGTGGTTACCCGAAGGGCGAGGGGTTCGGCACGCAACTGGGTTACCGACTGCCGGAAGGCCGGGAAGCATTTGCCCGATATTTCGCCAACGCCATCGATGTGCCTGGCGCGGAAACCGAAGCGCTGGCGGGGCTGTCGGCGCGCACCGGGGCCAATCTGGTCATTGGTGTGATCGAGCGCGCTGGCAGCACCTTGTACTGCACCGCGCTGTATTTCGATCCGCAGGCTGGACTGGTCGCCAAACACCGAAAGCTGATGCCCACGGGCACCGAACGGCTGATCTGGGGCAAGGGTGATGGCTCGACCTTACCGGTGATCGACAGCCAGGTAGGGCGGATCGGCGCGGTGGTGTGCTGGGAAAACATGATGCCGCTGTTGCGCACCGCGATGTACGCCAAAGGCGTGGAGGTGTGGTGCGCACCCACGGTGGACGAGCGGGAGATGTGGCAGGTGAGCATGCGCCACATCGCCCATGAAGGGCGTTGCTTCGTGGTCAGCGCCTGTCAGGTCCAGGACTCACCGCAGGCCCTGGGCGTGGAGATCCCCCACTGGCCGGCGGACCGTCCGTTGATTGCCGGCGGCAGCGTGATCGTCGGGCCGATGGGGGACATACTTGCCGGGCCGCTGAGGGGAGGGCGCGGATTACTCACCGCCCAAATCGACACCGACGACCTGATCCGCGCGCGTTATGACTACGACGTCGTCGGCCATTATGCCCGCCCTGACGTGTTCGAGTTGACCGTGGATGAGCGCGCCAAACCCGGCGTCAGGTTCAACACTTGACCGGCACCTCCGGGTTTTCCATGACCTGGAGGATCGAGGCTTCCGGATCGAAATCGTCTTCTTCCAGCTCGATGAATTCCTCGGGCAGGAAGATGTTCAGCACGATAGCGCACAACGCGCCGACGGTAATCGGCGATTCGAAGATGTTATGCAGCGCCTTGGGTAGCTCGCGCAACACTTCCGGCACGGCCGCCACACCCAGGCCCATGCCGATGGAAATCGCCACGATCAGCATGTTGCGTCGATGCAAACCGGCTTCGGCGAGGATCTTGATCCCGGCCACGGCGACGGTGCCGAACATCACCAGCTCAGCACCGCCGAGCACCGGCTTGGGCATCAGCTGCAGCACGGCGCCGATCATCGGGAACAGCCCCAGCAGCACCAACAGGCCGGCAATGAAAAACGCCACGTAGCGGCTGGCCACGCCGGTCAGCTGGATCACCCCGTTGTTCTGCGCGAAGGTCACCATCGGCATGCTGTTGAACACCGCGGCCATGGCTGAGTTGAGGCCGTCGGCGAGCAGCCCGGATTTGATTCGGCGAATGTAGACCGGGCCTTTGACCGGTTGACGGGAAATCATCGAGTTGGCGGTCAGGTCACCGGCCGCTTCCAGCGGCGACACCAGGAAAATTACCGCCACCGGGACAAACGCCACCCAGTCGAAGGCAAAGCCATACTTGAACGGTACCGGCACGCTCATCAGCGGCACGGCCGGCAAGCTGGCGAAATCGACGTGGCCCAGCATCCACGCGACTGCGTAGCCGAGGGTCAGGCCGATGACAATCGCGCCCAGGCGCAGGAACGGTACATCCACCCGGTTCAATATCACGATGGTGCCGAGCACCAGGGCTGCCAGGCCCAGGTGACTGGCCGCGCCGAGGTCGGGGGCGCCGAAGCCGCCAGCGATGTCGGTCATGGCGACCTTGATCAACGACAGGCCCATCAGGGTGATGATGGTGCCGGTCACGACCGGGGTGATCAGCATCCGCAGCTTGCCGATGAACTGGCTCAACACCACTTCGATGAAGGCGGCGAAGAAGCACACGCCGAAGATCGTCGAAAGGATTTCATCGGTGCCGCCGCCTCGGGCCTTGACCATGAAACCGGCACTGAGGATGACGCTGATGAACGAGAAACTGGTGCCTTGCAGGCACAACAGGCCCGAGCCCACCGGACCGAAGCGCCGCGCCTGGACGAAAGTGCCCAGGCCCGAGACGAACAGCGCCATGCTGATCAGGTAGGGGATTTCGCTCTGCAAGCCCAGGGCACTGCCCATGATCAGTGTCGGGGTAATGATCCCGACGAAGCTGGCGAGCACGTGCTGCAGCGCGGCGAACACCGTGGCGGTGAGGTGCGGGCGGTCGTCGAGGCCGTAGAGCAGGTCACTGTGGCGCGGGGTTTTTTCAGGGGAAGTCATGGTGGTTTATGTGCCGGGAGGCGGGGCCGGGTCAGAAAATGGAGGCGCAGGATGCCAGAAAGACTTTGAAACAGAAACTCGGGATTGTCCCAATCCCGTAGTGAGGGCATTCATCTGTGGTGGGTGGATTTATCTGTGGCGAGGGGATTTATCCCCTCGCCACGGATACATACCCAAGGCACAGAGTGTTCAGGCAAACGCCGCGAGCAGGTCCTCTTCAAACGCCTTCTGCGCATCCCCCGGTACCTGCGCGCGATGGCGAGCAAGGTGAAACGCCACCTCGAAACTCAAGTCGTCGCGACGTACTGGCCGCAGCAAACCCTTGTCCTCCCAACTGCGGGCGAAATGACTGGGCAGATATCCCACATGCTTGCCAGACAGGATAAAGGCGAGGGTGCCTTCGACCTGCTCGGAGCGCGCCGAGCAGACCTTGCCTTGAAAGGGTTCGTCGCTGCGCAGGAAGCGGTAGGGGTGATCGACCCGGTCGCATGCCTGGAGCGCCTGGTCATCCGGCGCCTCGTCGGTGAACAAGGGATGGCCAACGGCGCAATACAGGTGCTGGGTTTCGGTAAACAGCTCGCGGTAGTCAAACGCGCTCTGGATCTGCGAGAAATAGCCGATGGCCAGGTCCAGCCGCTGCTGCAACAGCAAGCGCTCCATGTCGCCGGGCATGGCGCTCATCAACTCGATGCGCACCGATTCGTCACGCTCGCGAAAGCGCCGGATCGCTTCGGCCACCCGCTGCAGCACCGATTGGTCGAGCGCTTCGGACAAGCCCAGGCGCACCTCGCCGATCAAGCGCCCGGCCACGCCGTTGGACTGGTGACGAAACGCCTCGATGGACTGGAACAGGCTGCGCGTCGCACTAAGCAATTGTTCGCCTTTGGGCGTGATCCGAAAGCCACCCTTGCCACGGCTGCACAAGCGATAGCCGAGACGGGTCTCCAGCCGGGCCATTTGCTGGCTGATGCTCGACTGGCTCAGGCCCAGTTCACCCTGGGCTGCGCTGAAGCCACCGCACTCGACCACGCTGACAAACAGGCGCAGCAATTGAAGGTCCAGGTCATGCAGTTGACCGAGCATCAAGCATTACTCCGGGATAATGTCAGGTTAACAATCTTTATATTTTACCAATGTAATCGACGGCGCATCCTGCATCCACTTCCCCCGGTCAGGTGTTGGTCATGAATTGCCTATTCAAGCTGTGTGTTCCCGCGCTGTTCCTTGCCATGGCCACCGCGGCTCAGGCCGAGGACAAAGTCGTCAATCTGTACAGTTGGGCCGATTACGTCGCGCCCGAAACCCTGCAGCGCTTTGAACAGGAAACCGGTATTCACGTGCGCTACGACACGTTTGACGCGCCGGAAGTGCTGGAAACCAAATTGCTCACCGGCGGCAGTGGCTATGACGTGGTGGTGCCGTCGTCCAGTGTCCTGGCCCGTGGCCTGGCGGCCGGTGCGTTGCAAGCCATCGCCCACGAAGGCTTGAAGGGCTACGCCAATCTTGATCCGGACTTGCTGGAGAAACTCGCTGCGGTTGATCCCGGCAATCAATTCGGCGTGCCTTACACTTGGGGCACCCTGGGGTTGGGGATGAATATCGAGGCGCTGCACAAACGCCTGCCGAACGTGCCGCTCAACAGCCTGGACCTGCTGTTCAAACCCGAGTACGCCAGCAAGCTCAAGGACTGCGGCATTGCGATCATCGACTCGCCGCAGGAAGTGATCGGCCTGGCATTGCATTACCTGGGCAAGGACCCCTACAGCACCGACAAGAAAGATCTCGACGCGGCGCAAGCGCTGCTGCATCAACTACAGCCTTCGGTGCTGTATGTCGCAAGCGGCCGGCAGATCAACGACCTGGCCAACGGCAGCGTCTGCCTGGCCCTGGCTTACAACGGTGATGCCAGCATGGCTGCCGATCAGGCGCGCAAAGCCAACAAGCCCTATGAAATCGCCTATCGGATTCCCAAGGAAGGCACCCTGGTTTGGCAGGACAACCTGGCGATCCCCAAGGATGCGCCACACCCGGAAGCCGCGCGCCAATTCATCGAATTCATGTTGCGCCCCGAGTCCGTCGCCGCGCTTACCAACACACTGTTCTTCGCCACCGCCAACCAGGCCGCGACGCCGCTGGTCGACGAGGCGGTGCGCAGCGACCCGGACATATTTCCACCCGCCGACATCCGTCAGCGCCTGTACGCCGACCGCAGCATGAACCTCAAGGACATGCGCCAGCGTACCCGCGTGTGGACCACTTTCCGTAGCCGCCAATAACAAGGAACCTTCAATGGACGTCCCCCTGCAGAACGACCAGGCCATCACCCGTGACAGCCTTTATGGAACCGCCGCCGAAAGCACCTATGCCGGCATCACAAGTTTCATGCGTCGACGCTACAGCCGCGACTTGCGCGGCGTCGACGTCGCGGTCAGCGGCGTGCCGTTCGACACCGCGACCAGCAACCGCCCCGGCGCCCGCTTCGGACCCCGGGGAATCCGTGCCGCGTCCACCGGGATCGCCTGGGAGCGCCACTGGCCGTGGACCTTCGACCCATTCGATCATCTGGCGGTGGTCGACTTCGGTGACTGCGACTTCGACTACGGTTCGCCGCAGTCGACTCCCGAACGTATCGAAGCCCATGCCGAGCACATCCTCGATGCGGGCAGTGCCATGCTGACCTTCGGCGGCGACCATTTCATCACCTATCCGCTGCTCAAGGCCCATGCGCGCAAGCATGGTGCGCTGTCGCTGATTCACTTCGACGCTCACAGCGATACCTGGCCGGACGAAGAGGGCAAGCGCATCGACCACGGCACCATGTTCTGGCATGCGGCCAAGGAAGGACTGGTCGATCCGTCACGTTCGGTGCAGATCGGTTTACGCACCACCAACGATGATCACCAGGGCTTTGCGGTGCTGGACGCGCGGCAGGTGCACCGGCGTGGCGTCGATGCGATCGTCGAGGCCATTCGTGCAAGGGTCGGCGACAACCCGGTGTACCTGACGTTCGACATCGATTGTCTCGACCCGGCGTTCGCACCGGGCACCGGCACCCCGGTGTGTGGCGGCTTGAGTACCGTGCAGGCGCTGGAAATCCTCGGCGGCTTGCGCGGGATCAACCTGGTGGGCATGGATGTGGTGGAGGTGGCGCCGGCCTACGACAATGCGGACATCACTTCATTGGCGGCGGCGACGCTGGCGATGGAGATGCTGTGCCTGTATGCGGCGAAACATAAGCTCGATCTGTAACACACGCTCCTACAGGGGGCGGTGTCAGGCCACCGGAATTTTCGGTAGATCCAGGGTTACACCCCCGCTGAACCGCGCGAACGACCCGGCTATGGATTCGTGCGGCACGCCCTTGGGCACATCACTGACCCCGTCGAGCCGCGCCAGATGCTCTTCGTCCAGTTCTACGTTCAACGCCCCCAGGGTTGCATCCAGTTGTTCACGGGTGCGCGAGCCCAGGATCGGAATCAGCGTGGTGGTCGAGCGCCTGGCTTGTTCGCGCAACCAGGCAATGGCCACGTGGGTGGGGCTCGCGCCCAGCTCCGTGGCGACGGCCAGCAGGGTATCGAGCAGGGCGGTCTCGCGGGCGCTTTTCTCGGCGTGAACCAACATCCCCAGTTTGCTGGCGCGGTTGTCGCCATCGCCAGTGCGGTATTTGCCGGTGAGAAAACCTCCTCCCAGCGGTGACCACAGGGTCGCGGCCAGGCCCAGGGCTTCAGCCATGGGCAGTTGTTCGCGTTCGGCGCTGCGTTCGGCCAGGCTGTACTCGACCTGGATCGCAGCAATCGGCGCAAAACCGCGCACTTCGGCCAACAGGTCGGCGCGGGCGATGCGCCACGCCGGAAAGTTCGACAGCCCGGCGTAATGGATCTTGCCGGCGCGCACCAGGTCGTCGAAACCGCGCAGGATCTCTTCCATCGGCGTCACGCCGTCGCTCATGTGTGCCCAGAACAGGTCCAGGTGATCGGTTTTCAGCCGCTTCAAGCTCTCTTCAACGGCGCGAACCATATTCTTGCGGTTATTACCGGTGTGGGAAATGCCGGCGTCCGGCGTCGTGCCCAGCGTGTATTTACTGGCGATGACCAGATGGTTGCGTTCGACTGCAATGAATTCGCTGAGCATGGCTTCCGACTGGCCCGCTTGGTAGCCGTTGGCGGTGTCGATGAAATTACCGCCCGCGGCGAGGTAACCATCAAAGATCCGCTTGGCTTCTTCGCGCTCGGCACCATGACCCCAGCCGGTGCCAAAGTTGCCGGCACCCAACGCCAGTTCGGAAACCCGCAAGCCGGTTTTACGGCCGAAAACTTTGTAATGCATGGGGGAGACTCCTGAGGGACCGTTCGAATAATTTATATGTTATGTGTCATCTATTAAATATGATGCCAATCATATTTTCCGTCAAGGCGTATTTTCCTTTAGCGAAAAGCACACAAACGGCGTGAGATTTCACAGATGACGCTGTCGACGGGTGGCATACTGCCGCGCATGAATGTCGACTCTCCCCTCAGTGCCTGGCAGCACGCGATCGAACAGAAGGGTTTCGTCCAGGACGAAGCTCAGGAACATGCCGTCTGGGCTCTGCAAAAGTGCCATGAAGCGCTTCATGAAGGCCGCAGGCCGATGATGGGCGTGTACCTCTGGGGTCCGGTCGGGCGTGGCAAGACCTGGTTGATGGACCAGTTCTACCAGAACCTGCGGGTGCCGGCCCGGCGTCAGCATTTCCACCATTTCATGGGTTGGGTGCACCAGCGTTCATTCCAGCTGACCGGTACCGCCGACCCATTGAAGGCCTTGGCCCGCGAACTCAGCGAAGAAGTGCGGGTACTGTGCTTTGACGAATTGTTCGTCAATGACATCGGCGACGCGATCATCCTCGGGCGCCTGTTCCAGGTGATGTTTGAACAGGGCGTGGTGGTGGTCTGCACCTCCAACCTGCCACCGGACCAGCTGTACGCCGACGGTTTCAACCGCGATCGCTTCACGCCGGCCATCGCCGCGATCAAGCAGCACATGCAAGTGATCGCGGTGGACGGCGGCGAAGACCATCGCCTGCATCCGGGGCAGGGCTTGCAACGTTACTGGGTGGCGGCGCCCGGTCAGCCCAGTGCACTGGCAGACGTATTCAAGGTACTGACCCTGGGCCAAGCGGTTTCCAGCGCGCCGATCAAGGTCGGCTACCGTTCGCTGGAAGTGGTTCAGGCCAGCCAGAGCGTGCTTTGGTGCCGTTATGCCGACCTCTGCGAGCAGCCCTTTGCCGCGATGGATTTCATGACCCTGTGCGACACCTTCAGCGCTATTCTTCTAGGTGACGTGCCCAACCTCAGCGCGCAAAAGCGCGCCGGGCGCATTGCCCGGGGCACTGAGGACGGGGTCGAGCGCGTGGTGGCAGGCGACCGGGAATTGCCGCAGTTGTCGGTGCACGATGATGGCGTACGGCGTTTCATCGCGCTGGTGGACGAGTGTTACGACCGTAAAGTGCCGCTGTACCTCGAAGCCCAGGTGCCCATGGACGCGCTTTACACTGAGGGCTACCTGGAATTTCCGTTCCGCCGCACCCTCAGTCGCCTGCAGGAAATGCAGCTGCAACGTTTTGCCGAGGCGTGAATTCCAGGAGGCGTGAACATGAATCAACCTCTGTCACACCATTTGTTGACCATGGCCTATCAGAATGCCTGGGCCAATCACCGGTTGGCCAAGGCCTGGTGTCAGTTGAGCCAGGAGGCGTTGGCGGCCCCCCGGGTCAGCTTCTTTCCCAGTATCATCGCAACCCTCAACCACATCCTGACCTGCGACTGGTTTTACGTGGATGCCCTTGAGCGCGAGTTGCGCGGTGACGACCCTCATCCTGATTGCTACGTGTTCTTCAAGGACGACGAGCCGTTTACCCAGGCCGTCGACCTCAAGCGCGAACAGGCGCAGGTCGACCGGCGATTGATCGCCTACTGCGAACAAATGCGCGACGTCGACCTCGGCAAGATCGTGACCATTGCCCGGGATACACCGCAATACGACAGCCGCCTGCGCCTGCTGTCGCATCTTTTCGAGCATCAGATTCATCATCGCGGGCAGGTGCACGCGATGCTCAGTGGGACTTCGGTGAAGCCGCCGCAGCTGGACGAGTTTTTCTGTGCCGGCGAGTCGCACCTGCGGGCTGAGGATTTTGCCGAGCTGGGATGGACCGAAGCGTTGATCTGGGGGCATTGAAATCAAAAGATCGCAGCCTCTGCAGGCGCTGCCGAAGGCTGCGGCCTTTTGATCTTGCAACACACATGACGCTCAGGATAGGGTCGCACTCCGATGCCAATTACGCACCGGTACTACTTCATGTGATCGAGGATGGAAATGGATTCCGCAGAAATTCTTGTGCTTCAAGCCAGCTATACCAATCCGGTACATGCCGAGGCGATCTGCCTGGTATTGAACAGTTACGCCGAAGATCCAATGGGGGGTGGTCATTCTCTTCCTGCCACAGTGCTGGAGCATCTGCCGGCTGAATTGGCCAAGCGCCCCCATGCGTTCAGCGTGCTGGCCTTCGTGGGCGGCGAACCGGCCGGGTTGATCAATTGCTTTGAAGGGTTTTCGACCTTTGCCTGTCGGCCATTGGTCAACGTGCACGACGTGGCGGTGGTGCCGAAGTTTCGCGGCTTGGGTCTGAGCCAGCGGATGCTGCACAAGGTCGAGGACATCGCTCGCCAGCGCGGCTGCTGCAAGATCACCCTTGAGGTGCTGGAAGGCAATGGGCCGGCGCAGGCGTCCTACACCAGGTTCGGCTTTGCCCCGGGAGAGTTCGATCCGGCGCACGGGCGCATGATGTTCTGGATCAAGCCGCTTTAATCCCCCTGTGTAGGAGCGAGCATGCTCGCGATGGACTCAAGGACAACGAGGGGTATCTGGTGCCCCGCGTCATCGTTGACCACCATCGCGAGCATGCTCGCTCCTACAGAAAGACAGACAGTCAGAGGTCAATCATTTCGGCCTATAGGACTCGGTCATTTGCGCGGTTTGATCGTCCGGCACTCGCAGTTCCTTCGCCTGGCCTGGCGTGATGTTGCCCAGCGCCACCTGCTGGTTGTAGTGCAAGGTCTCGTAGTAGTAGCGCATGCGTTCGGCGCCGCCTTCGGCAAAGGCGCTGGCGGAGCCTAACGTCATCAGGACTGCGAGGATCAACGTGGATCTTTTCATGGTGTGCCTCCCACTTACAGATGTCGGATGCTTTTCGTCCATGAGTCAATGAATCAAAGTCGAACGCTCATTATCCGCCGATTCCGTTAAATGGGAATTAACATCGCCTCTAGAGTGTCCAGTCCAGGCTCAGGGTCACCGTGCGCGGATCGCCCCAATACACACCGTTATAGAACCCGACGTTATCGTAGTACTTCTTGTCGAACAGGTTGTTGACGTTCAACGAGGCTGACAGGTGCCGGTCGAATGCGTAGCGCGACATCAGGTTGACCACGGTGTAGGCCTGCTGGCGGATGTCCGTGCGCGCAGTGACCAGGCTGCCATCGGCGCCGCGCCCGACCGGGCGACTGGCGTTGCGATACACGTCGCTCTGCCAGTTCACTGCAGCACCCACGGTCAACGGCTGCCACTCGCCGGGCAAGTGATAAGCCGTGGAGAAGCGCAGCATGTTCAACGGTTGGTTGGTGTTGTTACGTTCCTTTTCACCGTTGACCGAGTGGGTGTAGGTGTAACCGGCGGTCATGTTCCAGCCCTGCATGACTTCGCCTGACGCCTCGGCTTCAAAACCCTGGACTTTGTTGCCCTTGCCGCCGGACTTGAAGAACTCTTCGCCGGTGACCGGGTCCGGCGGAACGGAATCGTCAAGTTCCGCGACGTTGTCCTGCTTGCTCCAGAACAACGCGGTGGCGAGGTTCAATCGCTCTTCGAGCAGGCTGCCCTTGAGACCCAGTTCATAGTTACTGCCGACCACAGGTTCAAGGTACTTGCGATTGCTGTCGCGGTTGGACTGTGGTTTGAAAATATCGGTGTAGCTGACGTATGCGGTGTACTGCGGGGTGAGGTCGTAGAGCAACCCGGCGTACGGCGTCCACATATCATTGTGCTGTTGGCTGCTGTGGTCGACGCTGGTCAGTTGCAGGTTGGCGTCATAGGCGTTGGTGGTGCTTGAGGCCTTCCAGCTGCCGTAGCGGCTGCCGAGTACCGCGTGCAGTTCATCGGTGAGGCTCAGGCGCGTGGCCAGGTAGCCGGCCTTTTGCCGAGTGTTGTCTTTGGCCCCGGAAAGGCCGGTTACGGTGTCGGGAAACTTGCCGATGTTGCCCATGTACTTCCAGTCGGGGACGTTTTCGTAATCCGCGGCCCGTGGGCCGTCTTGCGTGAAAGGACTTTCTTCGCTGCGTTCGGCCTCGCCATAGCCGACCATCATTTCGTGGTAGCGTCCCAGCAGTGTGTAGGGGCCGGACACGTTGAAGTCATAGGCTTTCATTTTTTGCGTGCCGATCATGTGACTGACGTTGGCGACCATGCCGCTGCGGTCCGCCTCGGGAAAGCCGCCACCGGCATAGTAGATCTTGCCGTCGGTGTCACTTTCACGGTGGGTGTAGGCGGCCTTGATTTGCCACCCGCCACCGAGCTGGTGATCGAGGTTGGCGAACGCAGTCTTGTCCTTGAGCGGCCAGGAACTCCAGGACGTGGCCATGTTGGTCGAGCGCCCAAGGTTGGCCTTGCTGCCGTCAGCGTTCCAGTACGGCACCGTGCCCCAGGACGTACCTTGCACGTGCTTGTCCTGATAGTCGTAACCCACCGCCAGCAGGGTGTCGTCGGTCAGGTCGGCCTCGAGCACCCCGTAGCCGACTTCCCGTTGCTGCTGGTATTTGTCCCGGTACGAATCGCTGTCGCGATAGGCCACCACTCCACGACCGCGCAGTCGCCCGTCGAAAGCCAGCGGACCGCCGACGTCCAGGTAGCTGTAGTAGTCGTCATAGCTGCCGCCACTGACGCCGGTCTTGGCCTCCCACTGCGAAGTCGGTCGCTTGCGCACCATGTTGATGGTGGCCGAAGGGTCGCCTGCGCCGGTGGTCAAGCCCGTTGCACCGCGTACCACTTCGATGCGGTCGTAGATGATGGTGTCGGAATCGGACTTCATGTAGCTAAAGGTATTCAGCATGCCATCGACCTGGAAATTGTTGATCGTGTAGCCACGCGAGGAATAGCTGACACGGTCCGAGTCGTTGTGCTGGACCACCACGCCTGTGGTCTGGCTCATGGCTTCGGACAGGCTACCGAGTTTGAAATCGTCCATTTGCTGGCGCGTGACCACGGAAACCGATTGCGGCGTGTCCTTGATCGACAGGTTCAGGCGGGTGGCCGTGCTCATGGCACCGGTGGTGTACGACTCGGTGTTTTCAGTAGTGCTGCCCAGGTTCTGGGCGGTGACGTTGGTGGCACCGAGCATGAGGGTGGACGCCAGCGGGGCGGGCTCGGTCTCGGATTCAGCCAGTAGATCCGGGCTCAGTGCGGCGCCGCACAGGCCAAGGGTAAAAGTCATGGAACGGGTGATAGGCGCGAACATCGCGGCCGACTCCTTGTCGTCGAGGGAAAATTCCGTTTATGCAAAGACGAAGGAGGGGGGAGGGATTTAGGGGTAAACGAGAATAATTATTATTATGGCGTTGCTTCCTACAACACGAAACAACTGTGGGAGCGAGCCTGCTCGCGATGGCGATGGATCAATCAACATCAATGTTGACTGTGCCGACGTCATCGCGAGCAGGCTCGCTCCCACAGGTTTGAATGGTGTTGAAAGGACTACTTTTGCACGACTTCAGGCAAGACTGGCGCAGCTTTTGGCTTGATCAGGCTGAAATCGATCAAGGGCCGCTGTTGCCGCTCATAAGGGTTGCCGATCAGCAATGGGCGCGCCTTGAAGCTGTCGCTGACCACGCTCTTGCTGCGATCGAGTTCATCGAAACTCAACCCCGCCAGGTCTGCCCAGGTATGGATCAGGTGCGAACTGCTGTACGGGCGCCCCAGGTCGCCGGCAAAGTTCCAGTCGTGGGTTTCGCGCCACTTTGGCGAGGCCCAGGCCATGAACGGGATGGTATACATCGGCGCCGTCGGCTTGCTCTCGTTGCGCCCGAGGGTGCCATGGCCAGGGGAGTCGAACACGTCTTCGCCGTGGTCGGAGAGGTAGAACAGGAAGCCATTCGGATCAGACTTGGCGAAGTCCTTGATCAGGCTCGACACCACGAAGTCGTTGTACAGCACGGCGTTGTCGTAGCTGTTATAGGTGGGCAGTTGATCGTCCCTTACGCCGGCCGGAACACCGTTGCGATCCTTGAACTTGTCGAAGGTCGCAGGGTAGCGGTACTGATAGCTCATGTGCGTGCCAAGCAAATGCACCACGATCAGCTTGCGCGGTGCCGCGTCGGCCAGGGCCTTGTTGAACGGCTCGATCACATCGCCATCGTACTGGGCGGCATTCTGGTTGCGATTGTTGTTCAGGTACACCTGTTCGTCGGCCTGCTCGGAAAAGGTCGTGAGCATGGTGTTGCGCTTGGTCATGGTCTGCTGGTTGGTGATCCAGAACGTCTTGTAGCCAGCCTGTTTCATCATGGCGACCAATGAAGGCGTGGACAGGTACAGCTCAGGGTTTTCTTCGTCGGCGAAAGTCAGAACCTGTTGCAATGCCTCGATGGTGTAGGGGCGCGGCGTGATGACGTTATCGAAGACCGCCAGTTGGTCCTTGAGCTTGTCCAGTTCCGGGGTGGTTTGCCGAGGATAGCCGTACAGGCTCATGCGCTGTCGGTTGGTGGATTCGCCGATCACCAACACGAGGGTGGCGGGCTGGTTGGCCGTCGAATCCTTGAAGTTGTGCAGTGGTGCGGCCTTGCTCGCGCTGTGCAGCATCTGCTGCATGTTGGCCAGGGTATCGAGGTAGCGGTGATAGGCCACGGCCATCTGCCACGGCACAGCCGGCTCGATGCGTGTTTCGAATTTCTCGAAGCCCTCGGCGAAGCTGCCGGTACGCAGGGTTTGTTTGACCAGCGGATAACCGACCACGCCGACCAGTATGGCGGCGGCCACCGCCAGGGCCTTGGCGCGAGGCAGGTACACCGGGCGCAGGCGTGTCCACAGGAAATAGCCGACCGCGGTGTGCGCGAGGAAGGCCGGAACCATCCACCAGGCAAAATACTGGGTCATGTATTCGCCAGCTTCGGACACGTTCGACTCGAACATGATGAAGATGACGCTCTGGGAGAATTCCTGCTGATAAATGAAGAAGTAACCGAGGCTGGCCATCGAGCACGCCCACAGCACCACGCCGATGACCGCGGCCATCACTCGGGTTTGCCTCGGGAACAACAGCATCGGCGCCAACCAGATGGCACTCATCACGAACGCCTGGCGAAACCCGGTGAAACCGGAGGTGCCGGTCAGCTGGATCAACAGTTGGGTGATGCCGGAAAAATACCAGAAGAACAGGAACAGCCAGAGAAACCCTGCCCAATCGAAACCTTCCGCAGACGAATCGCTGCGTTTAAACCAAGTCATTCAACGCTCCAGCCAGTAGTCACTCGTACCGCCAGGCCACGCAAGCGCCGAAAACGGCGGCCGCGCACAGTCCAGGCGGCGCACAATGCGCCGGAGTATCAACAGGCGAATGTGAAAATTTCGTGAGTGATCGCAGGCAAAAGGGGATACGGCGCGCCGGAAGCAGTGCAGTACTACTTCCGACAAAGGCGAGGAGATCAGGCGTGCGGTGCCCGCTGGGGCAATGGCAAGGGCTGTTGGCCCTGGATCAGCAAGCGCAATTGCGCCAGCTCCTGTTTCAACTGGTCACGCTCGTCTTTCAACTGACGCAATTCATCGCGACGGATAGTGACGTAAAGGGTTTGTGCTGGCAGTGCGGTGTGTACTGTGCCCATTGCTCACCTCGCAAATGGCGTGTCTCAACTGTAGGTTGGCCGCCGAAATCGGTGGCTCATCTACTATCGGCGCCAATTTTGATTTCTTTTGCCCCTGAAGGGAACTTTTTTATTTTTCATGGTCGTTGTGTCTTCGGCACGATTCCCGACGTTATCCATCAGGATCGGGCACAATGCCCGGAAACTTCATGCCAACGCTCTGGACTAACCTCATGAGTCGCGTTGGGCTATAACCTTTGACACACTTTTATTTGTAGTAGGGAGCATCAGCACATGCAACTCGGGATTATTGGACTGGGCCGCATGGGCGGCAATATTGCGCGGCGCCTGATGCTCAACGGACATACCACCGTTGTGTACGACCGCAATACCGCCTTCGTCGATACCTTGAGCAGCGAAGGCGCCACCGGCGTCGCCGATTTGCCGGCCCTGGTCGCTGGCCTGGCCAAACCACGAGCGGTGTGGGTCATGTTGCCGGCAGGCGCACCGACCGAAGACACCATCGACACCCTGAGCACCTTGCTCGAAGCCGGCGATACCATCATCGACGGCGGCAACACCTTCTATAAGGACGACATCCGCCGGGCCAAGACCCTTTCGGAAAAAGGCCTGCACTATATCGACGTCGGCACCTCCGGCGGTGTCTGGGGCCTGGAGCGCGGCTATTGCATGATGATCGGCGGCGATACCGAGACCGTTAAGCGTCTTGACCCGCTGTTCGACAGCCTCGCGCCAGGCATGGGCGATATCCCGCGCACCAAGGACCGCAAATCCGATGACGATCGCGCCGAGCGCGGTTACATCCACGCCGGTCCCGCCGGTGCCGGGCATTTCGTCAAGATGATCCACAACGGCATCGAATACGGCATGATGCAGGCCTTCGCCGAAGGTTTCGACATCCTCAAGACCAAGTCCAGCACCAAGCTGCCGGAAGACCAGCGTTTTGACCTGAACGTCGCCGACATCGCCGAAGTCTGGCGTCGGGGCAGCGTGGTGTCGTCCTGGCTGCTGGACTTGACGGCCGACGCGCTGGCCAGCGATCCGAAACTCGACGGCTTCTCGGGTTCCGTGGCTGACAGCGGCGAAGGTCAATGGACCATCGAGGCCGCCATGGAGCAGGCCGTGCCTGTACCGGTGCTGTCGAACTCGCTGTTCGCCCGCTACCGCTCCCGTGGCCAGGGCACTTTTGGCGACAAGATTCTCTCGGCCCAGCGCTTCGGCTTCGGCGGCCACGTGGAGACCGCGAAAAAATGACCCATGGGATCCGCAGGAAATCCAAGACTGAACCCGCGCCACCCACCACGCTGTTCCTGTTCGGCGCCCACGGTGATCTGGTCAAGCGCCTGCTGATGCCGGCGCTGTACAACCTCAAGCGCGACGGTTTACTCGGGGATGGCTTGCGGATCGTCGGCGTTGACCATAACGCCATCAGCGATGAAGGCTTCGCGCAAAAGCTCGAGGACTTCATTCGCAATGAGGTTGCCGGCAAAATCGGCAAGGGCGATCAGGCCCTTGACCCGGTTGTGTGGGCCAACCTCGCCAAAGGCATCAGCTACGTCCAGGGCGATTTCCTGGACGACGGCACTTATCAAGCGCTGGCGGCAAAAATCGCCGCCAGCGGCACTGGCAACGCGGTGTTCTACCTGGCCACCGCGCCACGCTTTTTCAGTGAAGTGGTGCGCCGTCTCGGCGCGTCCGGCTTGCTGCAGGAAAGCCCCGAGGTGTTTCGCAGGGTGGTGATCGAAAAGCCTTTCGGTTCCGACCTGCAGACCGCCGAGGCCCTGAACGCCTGCCTGCTCAAGGTCATGACGGAAAAGCAGATCTACCGTATCGATCATTACCTGGGCAAGGAGACCGTGCAGAACATCCTGGTCAGCCGGTTCTCCAACAGCCTGTTCGAAGCGTTCTGGAACAACCATTACATCGACCACGTGCAAATCACCGCCGCCGAAACCGTCGGCGTCGAAACCCGTGGCAGTTTCTACGAAAACACTGGCGCCCTGCGGGACATGGTGCCCAATCACCTGTTCCAGTTGTTGGCGATGGTGGCCATGGAGCCACCGGCCGCGTTTGGCGCCGATGCGGTTCGCGGCGAGAAAGCCAAGGTGGTCGGCGCGATTCGTCCCTGGTCGGTGGAAGAGGCCCGGGCCAATTCGGTGCGCGGCCAGTACACCGCTGGCGAAGTCGATGGTCAGCGACTGCGCGGTTATCGCCAGGAAGACAAGGTAGCGCCCGACAGCAACACCGAAACCTATGTCGCCCTGAAAGTCATGATCGATAACTGGCGCTGGGTCGGCGTGCCTTTCTACCTACGAACCGGCAAGCGCATGAGCGTGCGCGACACCGAGATCGTCATCTGCTTCAAACCTGCGCCTTATGCGCAGTTCCGCGATACCGAAGTCGATGAGCTGGCACCCACCTACCTGCGCATCCAGATTCAACCCAACGAAGGCATGTGGTTCGACCTGCTGGCCAAGCGCCCCGGCCAGACCCTGAAGATGGACAACATCGAACTGGGGTTTGCCTACAAGGATTTCTTCGAAATGCAGCCGTCCACCGGCTACGAAACCTTGATCTACGATTGCCTCACCGGCGATCAGACCCTGTTCCAGCGTGCCGACAACATCGAGAACGGCTGGCGTGCGGTGCAGCCTTTCCTGGACGCCTGGCAGCAGGATGCCAGCGTGCAGGGCTACGCTGCAGGCGAAAACGGACCGCAAGCCGCCGAAGAACTGCTGGCTCGCGATGGTCGCGTCTGGCATGGCCTCGGATGAGTGACGAGTCGCAACAACCCATCCGCTTGCTGCTCAGTGACATGGACGGCACGTTATTGTTGCCCGATCACAGCCTCAGCCAACGCACCATCGACGCGGTCCGTTCGTTGCGTGAAGCCGGAGTGTCGTTCAGCCTGGCCACGGGGCGTCCACCCAGGGCCATGTTGCAAACGATCGAGGCCTTGGGCGTTGACCTGCCCACGGCAGCCTTCAACGGCGGCACCGTCGTTCATCCCGATGGCAGTTTGCTCGTCGCGCATTATTTACCGGCCGCGGCGGCATTGATGACCCTGGCGCTGTTCGCCGATCAACCGGAGATCGAAGTCTGGGTGTTCAGTTGCGGCGACTGGCTGGTGAAAGACGCGACCGGCCCCTTGGTGCCGCGCGAACAACACGGGCTGGGATATCCGCCAGTGGTGGTCGAAAGCTACGAACCGTACCTGGCCCGCATCGACAAGATCGTCGCCGCCAGTAACAACACGCAGTTGCTGGTTGAGCTGGAGGCCCGGTTGCTGGCGAAAGTTGAAGGCCAGGCCCAAGTCTCGCGTTCACAGCCGGTGTATCTGGACGTGACTGCGATGCAGGCCAACAAGGGGCAGGCGTTGGCGACGCTGGCCGAGTTTCTCGGTCTGCCGCTGGAGCAGACAGCGGCCATGGGCGATGGCGGCAATGACCCGGCGATGTTTCATGTGGCCGGGTTGTCGATCGCCATGGGCCAGGCGGAGGACGAAGTCAAACGCCAGGCCGATGTGGTAACTGGAGCCAACACCGAGGACGGGGCGGCCCAAGCCATCGAGCGCTACATCCTGAACGATCGTTAAACCGCATCACCGTTCTTGGCTTTGTAGGAGCCAGGCTTGCCGGCGATCCAGTCGCTGCGGTGCATCTGTTGAATCGCGTCATCGTTCTTCGCTTGTAGGAGCGAGGCTTGCCCGCGAACGATACGCCGCGGTTTATCTGTCGTACCGCGTCATCGTTCTTCGCCGGCAAGCCTGGCACCTACAGGCGAAGCAGACGCCGCGGTGTAACTGCTGCACCGCGTCATCGTTCCTCGCCAGCCAGCCACCTCAAAGCCAGAAACTCACGGCGTACCAACCCAGCACACCCATCACCACGGTATATGGCAACGCCATCCATACCATCCGTCCATACGACAGGCGAATCAGCGGTGCAATCGCCGAGGTCAGCAGGAACAGGAACGCCGCCTGGCCATTGGGCGTCGCCACGCTGGGCAGGTTGGTTCCGGTATTGATCGCAATCGCCAACGTCTCGAAATGTTCGCGGCTCATGTGCCCGGAGAGGAAGGCCTGTTTTACCTCGGTGATGTAGATGGTGGCCACGAACACATTGTCGCTGATGGCCGAGAGCAAGCCGTTGGCGATGTACAGCATGCCGGGTTGTTGGTCGGCGGGCAGGGCCAGCACCCAATGGATCAATGGCGTGAACAACTGTTGATCGTGGATTACCGCCACCACGGCGAAAAACACCACCAGCAATGCGGTGAAGGGCATGGCGTCCTTGAATGCGTTGCCCAGGCGGTGCTCGTCGGTGATGCCGGTGAATGCGGTGATCAGCACGATCACCATCAACCCGATCAGGCCCACTTCCGCCACATGAAAGGCCAGCCCGGCAATCAGGATCAAGGCCGCCGCACCTTGCACGAGCAACGCAGCACGCTGGCGGGAAGTGCGCTCGGCATTATCCTGGGCAGCGTAGTTGGCCAGCACGGTACGAACGTTGTCCGGCAGCAACGTGCCATAGCCAAACCAGCGCAGCTTTTCCAGCAGGACACAGGTGATCAGGCCTGCGACCAGCACAGGCAAGGACACCGGCGCGACCTGCAGGAAAAATTCGGCGAAGTGCCAGCCCATTTCATGGCCAATCAGCAGGTTCTGCGGTTCGCCCACCAGCGTGCACACACCACCGAGCGCAGTGCCCACGGCGCCGTGCATCAGCAGGCTGCGCAAAAACGCGCGGAATTGCTCGAGGTCGGCGTGATGCAGGGTGGGCAGGTGCTGGTCATCGCTGTACTCGCTGTCCTGGCGCGGATCGCTGCCCGAGGCGACGCGGTGGTACACCGAGTAAAACCCGACGGCGGCACTGATGATCACCGCGGTTACGGTCAGGGCATCGAGAAACGCCGACAGGAACGCCGACAAAAAGCAGAACATCAGCGCCAGCAGGGCCTTGCTGCGTACCCCTAGCAGCAGGCGCGAGAACAGGAACAGCAGCAGGTCTTTCATGAAGTAGATACCGGCGACCATGAACATCAGCAGCAGGATCACCGGGAAGTTGTGCAGCAACTCGTCATAGAGTGCCTGGGGCGTGGTCATTTTCAACAACAGCGCTTCGACCAACAGTAGGCCGCCGGGCATCAGCGGATAACATTTGAGGGCCATGGCCAGCGTAAAAATGAACTCCAGCACCAGCAACCATCCAGCCACCACCGGGCCTGCGGTCCATAACGTCACGGCGTTGAGAAGCAGGAAACCGACAATGCAGGCCTTGTACCAGCGCGGTGAGTTGCCGAGAAAATTGTGCGCGAACGCCTGGGCCATCGAGCCGGACATCGGCTACTCCTTGAGTTAAGAAGCGCGCAACTTGCCGTAAGCCGAACAGAAGATCAAGCGTAGGAAAAGTCTATCGAGTTAGCCCAAGTAGCGTGCGACGATCGCCCGATAGGTACCGTCCAGCGAATAGCCGCCGACGAGGATGTTGCCATCATTCTGCACCGCGATTGAAGTGGCTGTGTCAAGGCTGCGGCCCAGTCGGGTGCGTACAAATCCGCTGCCGTCGCCAAAGTCGCCATCGAGCTGCCCGCCCGGCAGGTATCGGCCCAATACAAAGTCGGCCTCGACGCCGCCAATGGTGGCGCCCGCGGTCAACACGCTGCCGTCCGGCTGCATTTGCGCGGCAGTCCATTGGCAACCGCTGCGACCGATTTCCAGTAATTGCGCCTGGCCGCCATTGCAATGATGATCCGGGCGTCCATTGGCGTGTATTTTCAGGGCCAGGCAGCGCATGGGTTCGCGGCTGCTGCCAAAACATTTAACGTCGCCGTTGGCCTGCTGGACGAGTTGGCTGACTTGGGCACTGTGTCCGCATGCCATGAAACTCATGAAGCCATCCAGGGCAAAACTGCTGTCCAGGCTGCCATCGGCATGATAGCGGGCCACCAGGCCTTCTTCCGGGAAATTGATTGAGCCACCGACCAGGATGCGGCCGTCGTCTTGTACCGTCACACTGCTGAGCCAGGTATTCATCAGCAGGTGCCTGACCATCACAAAGCCGCGGCCATTGAAGCTGTTGTCCAGCGCGCCCTCTGCGGTCAGCCGTATCAGCATGGCGGCATGATCGGCGAGTTCGAAGTGATGATTGGCCACCAACAGGATGCGACCGTCGTCCTGCACGTCGACGCCGCAGGCCTCGGCGCCTGGTACGCCCGGGGGTAGCCAGACGTCGCGCATGCCCTGGGAGAAGTTGCCTGGCAGCCGCACGACGCGACGGCCATTGTCGCCAAAACGCTTGACCGGTTGACCCAGCGAGTCAAACAGCGCCAGCGCGGGGAGTGTGCAGTGTTCGCTTTCGTATTGCAGGCCGACGATCAAGATGTGCCCATTGGGCAGCACCTTTACCTTTCCCGCCATGGCCTCGAAACCCGGTTCGAATTGCCCGATGACACTGCCTTGTTTGCCAAAAGCCAGGTCCGCTGAACCGTCCCTGAGCAAACGTGCCAGGCCAAAGCGGCTGCCACCAGGCAGGGTGACCTTAGCCGCCACCAATAGCCGGCCCTGTGAATCAATTGCGATGTCGTTGGCCAAGCTTGAAGTGCTGCCGAAGAAATACACCTGGGCGGTGCCTTTGGCAGCGAAGGTAGTGTCTAGCTTTCCAGCATCACGGACAATTGCCGGGAAAGCCAAAACAGACTGGATTGACATGCACGCATCTCCTTGCGAGTCGTCCTTATCCAGAAGTTGGGCGGTGGCGACTTTCTAGAGAATATTCAATCCCTGAATGATTAAATGCACAACTGTCAGAACAAACAGACGGAGGGTCGTTGTGTGCCACAACAGTGTCTTTTCGAACCAATGGCAAGCCAGCAAAGAATTAAGGGCGCGTCGAAGTTCAAGTAAGAAAGCGTCTTGAGTGCGCTTGGCGTGAAAAAACAGCCATATAATTCCAGCCAGGGATGCGGATTACCTGACGTAATCCGCCATACAGTTATTGCGGCATCGACCATGATTGCAACGTGTAGCCTTCTTCGCTCAGCTCGGCGCGGGCCTGTTGCAGCAAGCACTCAAGCTGCGCTGGATCGGTATAGGCGCTGCTCGGGATCTGCTTGCGTCCAATATTGTTATTGGTGCGGTCGATCACGGTGAGGGTCAGTTCGCCATTACCGTCTTGTGGGGCCCAGGCCACGCATTTGAACGGTTTAAATGCGCGGTCGGCAATCAAAAGAGCTTCGTTGACACGGAGTGGGGCGTTCATAGGTCGTCTCTCTATAGGCCCAGTCAAGTCAATTGCCGTCGGTTGGGCTTACCGTTCGGCTGGTTACTTGTACTGATGCCCGCAACCGGGGTTCAGGTCACACTCAAGCAAAAGAAATTTCAACTTTCTTTCGCATCCCAAGGATACAGCCTCGCGTTGAAAGCGTAATGAAAGAAAACTTTCGTCAGATGGCTGGAAAATCCCGCTTCTTATAACTCTTTATCTAGAAGCCCTATAGTCAAACGGTACAAGCGCCCGTCAAATTCTTGCTAACGTTACAGCCAGGTCCGCCAAATGACTGTTTTTAATAAAAAATCCTTAAATTTGGCGTCAAGGAAATCACATGAACGAAGCGCCTGCGTTACGTCGTTTATTAGTGGTGGATCCCTGCGACGACTGCCATCGTTTGCTGCCGGGATTACGCTCCGTGGGATGGGACGTTGATAGCTGTTCGCTGGACAACGCCGCCGATCGAAGTTGTGACGTGGGCTTGTTACGATTACAGCCCTTTCACCTTGAGCATCCGGATACCGTCAAAGAGGTGATCAGCCGAAGCGGTACCGAGTGGATCGCCGTACTCAATCAGGATGTCCTGCGGCTACAGAATGTCGGGGACTTTGTCTGCGAGTGGTTTTTCGATTTTCATACCTTGCCGTTCGATGTCTCCAGGGTCCAGGTCACATTGGGTCGGGCCTTTGGCATGGCGCGGCTGCGCGGACAGGGCACGGTTCATATCGATCAGCCTGAGCACGAACTGCTGGGCGACAGCAAGCCCATACGCGAATTGCGCAAGTTACTGAGCAAGCTGGCGCCCACCGAATCGCCGGTGTTGATTCGTGGCGAAAGCGGTACTGGTAAAGAATTGGTGGCGCGTACGCTGCATCGACAATCCCTGCGCCACAGCAAGCCCTTTGTCGCTATCAATTGCGGGGCTATTCCCGAGCACCTGATCCAGTCCGAGCTGTTTGGCCACGAGAAGGGCGCCTTTACGGGTGCCCATCAACGTAAGGTCGGGCGGATCGAAGCGGCCAACGGCGGCACGCTGTTTCTCGACGAGATCGGTGATCTGCCCCTGGAACTGCAGGCGAGCCTGTTGCGGTTCCTCCAGGAAAAACACATCGAGCGGGTGGGCGGCAGTCAGCCGATTCCGGTGGATGTGCGGGTACTGGCGGCAACCCATGTCGATCTTGAAGCGGCGATTGAAAAGAAAGGCTTTCGCGAAGACTTGTATTATCGTCTGAACGTGTTGCAAGTCGCGACCGCGCCCCTGCGTGAGCGCAATGGCGACCTGTCGATGCTGGCCAACCATTTTTCCCATTTCTACAGCCATGAAACTGGCCGCCGTCCCCGCAGCTTCAGCGAAGACGCACTGATAGCCATGGGCAAACATGACTGGCCGGGCAATGTGCGCGAGCTGGCCAACCGGGTGCGGCGCGGGTTGGTGCTGGCCGAGGGCCGGCAGATCGAAGCGCGAGACCTCGGGCTGATCAGCCATCACACCGTTGCCGCGCCGATGGGCACGCTGGAAGACTACAAGCACCGGGCAGAGCGCCAGGCCTTGTGTGATGTACTAAACCGCCACAGCGACAACCTGAGCATTGCCGCCAAGGTGCTGGGGATATCCAGGCCGACCTTCTACCGGTTGTTGCACAAGCATCAAATTCGCTGAACCCGATACTGTAGGAGCGAGCCCGCTCGCGATGGACCACAGGACACCACGGGGTGCCAGGCTTCCCGCGTAATCGTTGAGGACCATCGCGAGCATGCTCGCTCCTACAGAAAGAAAAAGCCCCGTTGCGATTGAAGTCGCAACGGGGCTTTGTCGTGGGTCAGAAGTAGTACGGGAATTTCAGGCTGAAGGAAAAGTCCGGCGAGTCGTCGGTCAGGCCGATGGCCAGGTTGGGAACGATCGTAAGGTTGTCGGTGGCGGCCAAGGTCATGCCGATGTTGAAGTTGGCCGAGTTGTAGTCGCTGTTGGAGATCGATTGCCAATCGCCGCCGTCCGGCTTGATCTTGCTCTTGCGTGCGAACTGATCGGTGAAGGAGAACGACATACTCATCTTCTCGTTCAAGGCGAAGGCAATGCCGGCGCCGATCTGCCAGGAATCGCCCAGTTTCACGTCCCCGGGCACCTTGGAATTGACCTGAGGGCTGATGTCGCTGAAAGAGTCCTCCATGTTGTAGGTGTAGGCCAAGCTGCCGAACAGCACGGCCGGGTCGAAGGTCTTGACCAGCGAGATCCCCGGGGTGATCGACCAGACACCATTGCCGGTCGGCAAGTCTTCGGGTACCGCGAGGTTATCGTTGCCCGGGACCTCGATCAGCTTGATACCGTAAGGGTCTTCCCCGGTTGGCGCCTTGATGCGCAGTGTCGCCACCGCGTCGGGCAGGTTGGCCGACTCGTCGAGGAATTTGTAGGCCACGCCAACGTTCACATCGCCGATGGCCGGGTCGCGGGTAACGGTTTCGTCTGAAACCCCGTTGGCGGCGCCGCCGGCGCCACCGGAGGAGTACGTAGACTCGCGATAGATCACGGGGACGTTAATGTCGAACTGCCAGCGTTGCGCTACGTTGTAGCGGGCGGTCAGGTCCAGTGTCCAGTTGTCGGCCTTGATGCGGTCCAGGTTGATGTTGCCGAGGAAAATCGAGTCCAGTGCCAGGAAGCCATTGAGCGTCAGCGCACGGGTATCGTAGTGCGTGTAGGTCAGGCCGGTTTCGACGCTGAACTTGCCGCCGCCGAAGAACCCGCTGGCTTCGTCGTACAGGTTGGATACGCTTTGTGCCGGTTCCGAGTCATCCTTGAGCGACTGCCCGTAGGAGCTGCCCGTGGTTCCGGGCGCGCCGGTAGCCACCTTCTGGCCACTATTGGGCGATTCCGCGGGGGACTTGGTCAGGCGTTTGGGCGCAGGTGTCGCAGGAGCTTCTTCGACTTGTCGAACGCGCTGTTCGAGGACCATCAGCGCGTTCTGTTGTGCTTCGTAACGCTGTTTCAACTCCATGAGTTCTTGTTTTAGTGCTTCTACCTGGGGGTCCGGTGCTGCGTATAGCAATGGGGCCGGTGCCAGGCTACTCAGACAAACGATAACTCTGAACGTTAACGATCGGTGCATGGGTTAGCCGTCCCTTCTGACTACAGATGATGAGACTGAGCGTAGATCAGAATCCTTGAGTGCGAAGACCTTTGAGCTGGTCCAGGTTGCCGTTCAACGAGCCGGCTGTCGCCATGTTGTCGCGCAGCACGACATTCAACGATGTGAGGTTCCTGACCTGGTTGCTATTGCCGAGCAACGTCGTGTTCTGCATCAACCCGCCCTGGGCCAGGCGTTGCATGGTACTGCCCTGGTTGTTGTTGGCCATGATGTTAAGTTGCACCCCAGAACCGCTCGAGGAAACGCTCAGCGTGCCCGCGCCATTGGAACCGACCAAGGTCGAACCCGCGGCAAGTGCCTGGCCCTGCTGTTGCGTGGCTGGCGCCTGGTTGGCCTTGGTAACGTTGATATCGACGTTGTTGTAGGCACTGTTGTTGTCGCCGGCAGCCCGCACGACTTGAGTGACGCCTTCGGTGCTGTTGAGGCCGCCACCGCCGGTGACCGTGCCGGTGCCGGTGCTTTGGGTACGCGCTGAACCAGTGCCTTTTTCGTCGATCAACGACACATAGAATTGTGGCTTGATGGTCGACTGTTGAATTTGCATCGAGGACGTTGCCCCGATCACTTCCCCGTTGGCGTTTTGCCAGGTGCTGGTCATGGCAATCCCGAAACTGATGATCCGTCCCGGCAAGACATAACGCCCGCGCAGGCTTGCCAGTTCCTGGTCGTTCAACTCAATGGGTTTCAATATTTCTGCATGGATCGGCAGGCTGGCGGCCAGGCAAACGACGGCCAGCCAGATTGGAGTCTTCATTGGATACTCCCCGAGCATCATGCTCGCTTGTTATTAGAAGAAGTCGCTTTGTATGAAGCCGAAATCCATCAACTCCGCGTCCTGCACCGGGCTGAAGGTATTGACGCGGTTCTTGGCAGTCAGTGGCAGGGGCGGGTCGAGCAATGCATTATTTTTGTCGTAGCCTTGGCCGATGACGGCAAAGATGATGCCGTTCCAGCCTTTGATAAAGTCATCGACTTTGTAGCGTTTATGCCCGAGTACCGGATCGCCGATATAGACCCAGTCGTTATGGACTCTTTGCATGACCACAAAGTGTTTGTAGCCACGGATGTCCATGAGTACCACCACCGGAATCCTGATCTCCTTCAAAGATTCAGGTGATACACGATAGCCACGCGCCCGCATCCCGAGACTTTCCACGTAGCGCTTCATGTCGAGCATGGAGAAACCCTGGACGCGGACCAGATCCTGATCGGAATGTGACAGCATGCCTTCGATGATCTGTTCTTCGTCTACGTCAAGCCAGTAGGCCTGGCGCAAGATGGTCGCAAGCGCAGCGGCGCCGCAACTGAAATCGGTTTTCTGCTGCACCAGGTCGGCAAATTTGCGCTCGCGAATGCTCTGGATCGGTTTGTACACCACCGCACCGCCTGGCAGGACAGACAGCGGCAGTTGTGCAGCCTCGATCACACTGGACACGCAAAGCAAGATTGCCAAGGCGATAATACGCATGGTGGGGACGCCTTCTGGTTGGGTTGAAAAGGCCCCCGGAAGGGGGCCTCGACTGACAGCATTAGAACGATTGGTTGGAGATGGCCAACGAGTTGCTTTGTTGGTTGCCCACACCAGCAGCCACGTTGACGCCCAGGTTGCCGCTGCCGCCGTTCACCGAACCGCTCAGGGTTGCAGTGTTGGTTACAGGGTTGGCCCAGCCGGTTGGAGTCAGCACTTGATAAGAGTAGGTGTTGCTCAAATCATAAGAGCTGCTTTCGCTCCAGCTTTTCGCTTTTGCGTACTCGGATTCGGACGACTTGCTGCCCGATTTGTCATACGACGACGCGTTGGCTTTCTCGAACGAAGTGTCGAACGATTTTTCGAACGAGGAATCGCGCGATTTGTCGTACGAGGATTCACGGGATTTGTCGTACGAGACATCGAGAGACTTGTCGAACGAGGATTCGCGAGACCTGTCGAACGAGGATTCGCGCGATTTGTCGTATGATTTGTCTACCGACACGTCAAGCGAAGCGCTAAGCGAAGCGGTAAGCGATGCATCGGACTCTCTGCTGCGGGTGCGATCGCCCCAGCCATTGTTGACGGTAGTGGAGTGGGAAGACGCCGCCGCAGCGTCCAGGGAAGCGTCCAGGGAAGCATTCAAAGAAGCACTCGATGAACCGCTTGCACTGCTGCTATTGGAACCACTTGCAGCGCTGCTGTTGGAACCGCTTGCATCCAGGCTGAAGGAACCGCTTGCGCTGCTGCTGTTGGATCCGCTTGCATTGCTGCTTTTGGAACCGCTTGCATCCAGGCTGAAGGAACCGCTGGAGCTAGAGTTTTTGGAACCGGCAGCGGCCCAGCTCGACGAAGCGCTTTGACTGCCGCTAGCCTCGAAGGATTTCTCGCGAGAGGCACTACCGCTTGCGGTTTTGGTAACCGTAATGGTATCCACGCGATAGGTCCGGTCAGCGGTGTTATTCACGATCAAGCCAGGACCGTCCTGGTTGGCGGAGGCGGTGGCTCTTGCGCTACCCAGTGGGGCATTGGTGTTGGCAATTGCCATGGTGTTTTTCTGCTGGTTCAGGTCGCCGCCAGCAATGTTGACACCCACGTTACCGCTGCTGCCATCGGCGGATCCACTCATCACGGCAGAGTTGGTTACGCCGAAGTTGTGGACGACGTTACGGTTGCTGGTTTGCCGCACGTCGGCGGAGGCAGTGGCCGTGCCGAACACGAAGCTGTTGTCGATCGCGGCGTTGTCGGAGGCTGCGTTGGCGATGGCGGCGGCGTTGTCTTGCTGGTTGCCGTTACCTGCCGCCACGTTGACGCCGACGTTGCCACTTGCGCCTTGGGCCGAACTGCTCATCTCGGCCGAGTTTTCTACCCCTTCATTCCAGATGCGATTGTTGGTGCTGCTCTGTCTGTCGTGAGCATTGGCAGTCGCACTGATAGGGATCATTTTTGCAGGAGGGGTGTGGTGGCCTCCGTTGTGATGATGGTTACCACGCCGATCGTTTTGCCCAGCTTGTACAGCAACAGCCATGACCGCAGCAATTGCGAAAACCAGAGGCTTTAATGCCATCGAAGGTTTCATGGTGATTCTCCGTACTTATTTTAGGTTAAGTGTTGTTATTACCTGTTTGGGTCAGTCCACGACCCGTACGCTGAGGGTGTTGGCCATTCGGTTTCCCACCCCGGCGCTCTGATTCAACTGAATGAGCCCACGGCTACCGGTGAAAGCCTGGTCACTTGTAGTGACCTGGCGATAGCCTGGTGCGGAGTCAGTTGGATCGGAGTTGTAGAGCAGCGTCACGTTCTGTTGCATGAGGACGCTGTCATCGATACTTTGCGGCTGTGCGCTGGTGCTGATCCGCAGCGCATTGGCTTGCTGGTTGCTGGCGCCCGCGCTCTGGTTGACGCCCAACGCGCCATTGCCATGGCTGAAGGAGTCGCCTTGAATGCTGGATCGGGCATCCATGTTGGGGTCGACAATGGTGCGTAACCGTTGGCGAATCTCTGTGGTCGCGCTGGCGTTATGACCCGCGGCGATGGCCCGGGCATTAGCCTGTTGCTGCAGGTCGCCGGCCGCCTGGTTGACCGCGAAGTTGCCTTGATACTGCGCGCCCGAACCGTCGATGTCGGCGTTATTGATGACGGGGACGGGGGATTGGGCGAAGGTCGATGCACTGCAAAACATGGCGATCATCAGCAGCGTACGATTCATCTTAACGGTCTCCCGTTATGATTCTCAGAGCGCCCAGGCCCTGCTGGACGTTTGAATTGACCATGTTGGCAATGCCGCTGCCGGAATTGCCCGAACGCCCGGCGGGGAGGTTGGAAAGTTGGGTCTGGGTGCTGATATTGCCGCCCAGGTTGTTGGTGTTTTGCGTCACCAGTCGGGAGATGCCTGCACCACTGGCAACGCCGGCAAAGTCACCGTCACTCAACTCGTTGGTTTGAGCGAGGACCTGTTTGGACGGGTTGGCATTGACGGTCGTGGGGTTAGGGTCGGGAACGAGCGGCGCAGTCGTCGCGTTGCGCACCTGGACATCACGCTTGATGATGATAATGCCGTTGTCCGCTTGTGCAGACAGGCAGGCCATTGAGCTCAGTGTGCATCCGACCAGCAGGAGGCTATGGATTTTGTTCTGGAGTTTCCCCACGGCGGCAATTCCTTCTGTAAGTGGAACGCTGGCCCTTATCAGCGTTGCAGGGGAAGAGAGCAGAAGGTGTGCCGGTTTTTGATTTGTCTTCAATAACAGTGGCTTGGCTTTAACTGTTGAGGTGGAGAAAAACACTTTGTAACGTCACTGAGACAAAGGCGCGCGAAAGTGCCGTCCATGCTGGCGGCATTGCTTGCTAAGGGCGTTTAGGGGGCGTTGTATCAGCGGCTTAACATTTTCTTGAGAAAATGCTTGAGCCGCTCTAGCTTGAGGGTTTGCGCGGGGCGAGGTGTTTCAGTAATGGACATTTTCTGGCAGGGCGGGGGCCGCCCTGTCAGGTGCGTAGCAAGTGTGTCACAGCCTCGAAAGCCATGTCCTTGCGTTGTTGCCAGTCACCTTGCAGTACCTGGTAAGGCTGGCGATGCAGGTCAAACCACTGGCGGCTGGCCTGGAAAAAAGCCTGGCGTTCTTCCAGTTGCGGCTGGCAACGCTGTCCGTCGTCATGCCAGGCCACGGTATCAGGGCTCAGCAGCAGGTGAAGGTCGTAATGGCGTTTCTGCAAAGCCCGTTCGATCCATGACGGGCAAGCGCCGAACAACGTTCGACTCCAAAGTACATTGCTTAACAGGTGCGTATCGAGAATCAACAGTGGCGGCTGTTTCGCCCGTGCCTGATCTTCCCAAGTAAGCTGGCCAAGTGCTATGGGCGTAATGTCTTCGTAGCAGGTTAGCCGGGCTTCATTCTCGATGAAATACCGAACATATTCGCCGACCAATATGCCGCCGAAATTGGCGTAAATCTCGCTCGAAAGCCAGCTTTTGCCACTCGATTCCGGTCCTGCCAGCACCAGCACCTTCATGGGCATAGCACCGGGTCGCTGCGCCATGTCCGCCAGCCTTGAATAGCCAACAGGGCGAACAACCCATACAGGGCAGCCGTCAGGTACATCCCCTTATAGAGGAACAAGCCGACGAAGACGCAGTCCAGGACGATCCACAACGGCCAGCATTGCAGGCGTTTTTGCGCCATCCACCATTGCGCCACCAGGCTGAAAGCCGTGAGGGCGGCATCTAGCCAGGGTTGTGCGGCATCGGTCCAGTGTGCCATGGCGGCGCCCAGCAACAGGCTGCCGAGCGCGCCAAGGGCCAGCCCCGAAGCCACCGCCTGCCCATCCAGCCGGCTGACCTCGCGTCCAAGATGCGCCTGGCCTGCGCGCGTCCATTGCCACCAGCCATAAATCTGCAGCGCGGCATATATCACTTGCAGCAACATGTCCGAATACAGCTTCACCTCAAAAAAGATCCAGCTGTAGATCAGCACCATGACCAGGCCGATCGGCCAGCACCAAGGGTTCTGCTTGACCGTCAACCAGACGGCGATGACGCCGAGGGTAGCGGCAAACAGTTCAAGCCCGGACATAAGTTTCCCTGGAAAATCGAAGAGGGGGCGAATTGTAACCGGATTACCGCGAAGAGGCTTGATGCAGCGTCTCTATCGGAGCCTGCAACACGACAGCATTAGGCGTACTTGTCTGCTAGGATTTCGTCCCGCACGCAAAAACCTGAAATCAAACTGATTTTTCACGAAACTCTGGAGATTTTTGCGTAGGCTTGTGCGCGCGGGACTCAACGACGCTGATTTACAGTAAACGGCTTTGAATAAATTAACGGGGCATGCGTCGACGCATTGCCTTTTGGGGGATTGATGGATCTTTGGACGGCCTTTCAGGCTTTGATTCTTGGCATTGTAGAAGGGCTGACGGAGTTCTTGCCCATTTCCAGTACCGGGCACCAGATTATTGTCGCCGACTTGCTCAACTTCGGTGGTGAGCGTGCCATGGCGTTCAACATCATTATCCAGCTCGGCGCCATCCTGGCGGTAGTCTGGCAGTTTCGTCGCAAGATTTTCGATGTGGTAGTGGGCCTGCCGACGCAGCCCAATGCCCGGCGCTTTACCGCCAACCTGCTGATTGCCTTCTTTCCGGCGGTGGTATTGGGGGTGATTTTCGCCGACTTGATTCACCACTACCTGTTCAACCCGATCACGGTAGCCACGGCATTGGTCGTGGGCGGCATCGTCATGTTGTGGGCTGAAAAGCGCCAGCACGAAGTACATGCAGAAAGCGTCGATGACATGACCTGGAAAGACGCCCTTAAAGTCGGCCTGGCCCAGTGCCTGGCGATGATTCCGGGCACCTCGCGCTCAGGCTCGACGATCATCGGCGGCTTGTTGTTCGGCCTGTCGCGCAAGACCGCTACCGAGTTTTCCTTCTTCCTGGCCATGCCGACCATGGTGGGGGCTGCGGTGTACTCGGGGTACAAGTACCGCGACCTGTTCGTGCCTGCGGATTTCCCGGTGTTTGCGATTGGCTTCATCACGGCGTTCATTTTCGCGATGATCGCGGTGCGAGGCTTGCTCATGTTCATCGCCAGCCACAGTTATGCGGTGTTCGCCTGGTACCGCATTGCTTTCGGCTTGCTCATCCTGGCCACCTGGCAATTCGGTTGGGTTGACTGGACCGCGGCCAAGCCATGAATGGTGTCAGCGCGCGCAACGGGGCAAACATCCGCCACCTGCGCCTGAAGCTGCTGGTGTTTGCGATGGTGTGCGCGCTGCCGCTGTTCGGTTCGATGTCGTGGTGGCTGCAAGGGGGTTCACTGATTCCCCTGGCGGCCTACGGTATCGTCAGCGTGCTGGCGTTCCTGCTGTACTGGAGCGACAAGCGCAAAGCGCGCGTTGATCACTGGCGTACGCCGGAAAACGTCCTGCATGCGCTGGAATTCGCTGGCGGCTGGCCGGGCGCCTTGCTCGCGCAGCAAGTGTTTCGGCACAAGACGCGCAAGGTGTCCTTTCAACTGGTGTTCTGGATCATCGTGCTGCTGCACCAGGTGTTCTGGATCGACCAGCTGTTCCTCGAGGCGCAGCTGTTCTCACTGTTCTGATCGAGGCGCTGCTAGAGCAGCAGTCCGACCTGCGTGCGCTTGGGCAACTTGCTCACCACCAGTTGATGAGAACGCTTCAGCAAGCCTTGCAATTCCTCGGCGCCGAGCGGGTAGGGCGTGGTCATGATAATCCATTGTGCCCGGGCCAGATAAGGCGCCGGGTGAATGCCGGGACGGTCGCAGTGCCCCAGAAACAGGTCCTTGTCGACCTTGAAAGCCAGTGACTCGCCGCGCAGGTTCTGCAAGGCAAACATCTTGTTGCCGGCAATCGAAAATACCCGCACGCCACCCCATTTGTAATCTTCACGGGCACCCGGCAAAGCCAGGCAAAAAGCCGCTACGTCGGCCTCGCTCATGCGTCCTGCCTTCATATCAAGCGATCTCCACAGGCATTGAATGTTTCGATCAGATGGTCAAGCCAGGCGCGCACGGCCGGCATCACGCCGCGTCGATGAGGGTAGACCGCCTGCAACCAACCCCCGGGCAGCGACCACTCGGGCAGTAACTGTACCAGCGAGCCATTTGCCAGCTCCTGCTCGCAATACATCATCGGCAGCGTCGTAAAGCCCTGGCCAGCCAGTGTGCAGGTCTTGCGCACGATGAAGTCGTCGATGCCCAGCCGCGCTTCAAGGGCCAGGTCGTGTTTTTTGCCCTGGCGATCGACCAGGCCAATGTGCACCAGGCGATCGGGTTCGAGGGCGCCAAGTACCGGCAGGTTTTTCAGGTCGTCGGGATGATTGATCTCGAGCCCCTCTAGAAAGGCGGGGCTGGCGACCATCAGCATCTGCGCCTGGCGCAGGCGGCGAGTCACCAACAGCGGGTCTTCATCACCCGGTTCGCGCACGCGTAATGCAACGTCCACGCCTTCGGTCACCAGGTCGACGCGTCGATTGACCAGCATCACCTCCAGCTGCACTTGCGGATACTTCTCGAGGAAGTTGCTGATTACCCCCGGCAGCATTTCGTGAGCCAGGCCGACCGGGGAAGAGACCCGCAAGCGCCCACGGGGTTCGCTGGACATACTGGCCACCGCTTCGTCAGCCATTTCCGCTTCCAGTAGCATCGCCTGGCAGTGGCGCAGATAACGTTCGCCTACGGCAGTGAGTTTCAGTTGCCTTGTGGTGCGTTGCAGTAAACGTGCACCCAGGCGCTCTTCCAGCTCGGCGATGCGCCTGGACAAGCGCGACTTGGGAATCCCCAGTAAACGCCCGGCGGCCGCGAACCCGCCAGCCTCGACGACTTTGGCGAAGTAATAGAGATCATTGAGGTCTTGCATGGGCGTTTTCTCGATCGTTCTACCAGTGAGACAAACTATCGCATTGTTGCAGTCTAATCAGTTATTGGTTTGATCTGTAGGATTGTTTCCATCAGATCGCCCCTGACGGCGATCCTCACCTGGAGATCCCACATGAAACTGCTGCATATCGATTCGAGCATTCTTGGTGACAACTCGGCTTCCCGTCAGCTGAGCAGCGAAGTCGTCAAAGCCTGGCAAGCCGCCGAGCCGTCCGCCGTTGTGACCTACCGCGATCTGGCAGCCGACGCCATCAGCCATTTTTCCTCGACCACACTGGTTGCAGCGGGTACCACGGCTGAACTGCGCAACGCGGCCCAACAGCACGAAGCCGAACTGAGCGCGTCTACCCTGGCCGAGTTCCTCGCCGCGGATGCCGTGGTGATTGCAGCGCCGATGTATAACTTCACCATCCCGACCCAATTGAAGGCCTGGATCGACCGCATTGCCGTCGCCGGCCAGACATTCCGCTACACCGAAGCCGGCCCTGAAGGCCTGTGCGGTGGCAAGAAAGTGGTGGTCGTTTCGACTTCCGGTGGCCTGCACGCCGGCCAGGCAACCGGTGTTGCCCACGAAGACTACTTGAAGGTGCTGTTTGGTTTCATCGGCATTACCGACATCGAATTCGTCCGTGCCCACGGCCTGGCTTACGGTGACGAAGTGCGCGGTAAAGCGATGAGTGATGCCCAGGCACAAATCAGCGAGCAGCTGTTCGCCGCCGCATAAGGTTTGGATAAAGACCCCGCTGTCGCTGCAGGCAATCCCCAAAAAACTCTGTATTCTGTTCACGCAAGTGGCAGATGCGGAGTTTTTTGTTTCTCAGTATTGCTAATTGCGCTTGCAAAATTGTGGCCCGAGTCATGCAGTCGAGGCTTAACGTCTCCGTTCCGTAGCAAGGTGGGGCATCCCATGGTGCGTCTTTGTGCAGCTTTACTGATCTGTCTGCTCGCCAGCCTGAATTCAGTGCACGCCGCACCTGCGCCGCATCCTCACTGGAGCGTCGGTTTTCATGAAATGAGCTTTCTCGATCCGCTCGATCTGCAACCGATGCGGGCCATTGCGTTCTACCCTTCGAGCGCGAAGGAACACTCCAGCCGGCTTGAGGGCTACACCGTCGAAGCCGGCGAAGACACCAAAGTCGCCATGGGCCGGTTTCCAATGCTGATGCTGTCCCATGGCAACACCGGCACGCCATTGGCCCTGCATGACCTGGCCACGTCGCTGGCACGCAAGGGTTTTGTGGTAGTGGCTGTTATTCATCCCGGCGATAACTCCAAAGACCACAGCCGCCTCGGCACCTTGAGCAATTTGTACGGACGGCCGATCCAGATTTCCGAAGCCATCACCGCGACCCTGGGCGATCCCATGCTCGCGCCTTATGTCAATGCCGAGCAGGTTGGCGTCATCGGCTATTCGGCAGGCGGCGAGACGGCATTGATACTGTCGGGCGCGACTCCGGACCTGGATCGTCTGCGCCGCTACTGCCAGGAGCGCCCGGACGATCGTGATGCCTGCAATACCCAGGGTGAACTGATTGTCGACCGCGATGATTTGCAACCGGTAGCCGACCCGCGCGTCCATGCATTGCTGCTGATGGCGCCACTGAGCCTGAAGTTCGGTCGTCATACCCTGGCCGATGTGCATGTTCCGGTGCTGCTTTACAGCGGCGATGGCGACAAGCTGGTGTACCCCGACAAGAACGCCGCCGCCCTGGCGCGCAAACTGCCCGTCGCCCCCGATTTCAAGCTGCTGGCCGGGGCCGGGCACTTCGTATTCATGGCCCCGTGCAATGACGAGCAGATCGTTGTCACGCCAGCCTTGTGCACCGATGCCGACGGTGTCGATCGAGTGGACATACACCGTAACCTGATCTCCGAAGCCGGACGCTTTTTTTCTCGCACACTGGGCAGAGCGACGCGAGCAGGAATGCAGACCGCCGATCAATGAATGGCAACCAGGCGCTTTTATAATTCGTTACTTGTTAGCCAAGGCTGTTTCCAGGGTTTGAACTCTGGCATTCAGTTCGCGAACGGATTCAATCAATGGTGCAACAAGTTTCTGATAGTCCACTTGCAGGTGATCACCTTCTGTGCGTACCAACTGTGGATAGACCTTCTGTACATCTTGTGCGATCAGGCCAACATCAGGCTGGTCGTTGTGCTTCCAGTTGAATGTCACGCCACGGAGTTTAAGCAGATTCTCCGTCGGGTTTTCCAGGCGCTGGACATTTTGTTTCAGGCGTTCATCGCTGAATGGGCAGCAATCGCCGCCAATGCCACCAGAGTCTGGCGGGCCGCCAACATCATAGCAGACGCCATTGTGGCAGATTTGCTGTTGAACCGAACTTTCGGCATTTGCAGTGGGGGCCAGTAAGAACGCCAGTATTGGAGTAAACACGGTTAGAGCTGTTCGCATCGTCTATTCTTTCCGAGTAAGAATTTAATGTAGGTGTGTCATCCGTGATTTTGTCAAAGTTGATGATTATAACAACGATGGCACTCTGCATTAATTGATGCGTGATATTGCGTGCTAATGTGTTTGCAAATGCTTATAGGGTTGTAATGGTGTATTTATTTAACTAGCAGGACTTGTGACCCGACGTGAAAGCAACAAAGTAAGACAAAGTCCGGTGACGGACAGCAACGCCGCGCACAAGAAGATCCACGGATACCCCAGGTTCAACGCCACCGCCCCCATCAGCGGGCCGGCAATCGCCAGGGCCAGGTCGAAAAACACCGCGTAAGCACTCAAGCCCGCGCCGCGACTGGCGTTGGGCACCTGCTTGATTGCCTCGACGCCCAGTGCCGGATACACCAGCGACAAGCCGAACCCGGTCAGGCCGGCACCGATCAAGGCATAGCCAGTCGAAGGCCCCAGCCACAGCAGCGCCAGGCCGATGGTCTCGATGGTCATACAGGCGATGGCCGACGGGAAGCCGCCAAATCGGCTAATGCTGGAAATGAACAGCAACC
>LNAP01000177.1_pt1 | contig 69208 bp, 61 predicted proteins | sample 602601 | NCBI WGS metagenome assembly LNAP01 (sample SAMN02440304, study PRJNA202911) | soil metagenome | biome: Subtropical and temperate rainforests or woodlands; isolation source: soil samples (1 kg each in a 20% v/v slurry with milli Q water) were... ...
GAAACGGCGAAGGCGGAAGGGGAGCCGGCTGATGGCTAGCCCGTCAAGCGTCGGCGGGTGAACGCGCTGCATAAAACGGGAGCAGAGCAGCGCAGCGGAGGCGAGCACCGCTCCGACCTGCCTTACCAAGCTTTCGCTTTGGTTTACGACAGGCTGATGGCGGACATGCCCTACGAGGAATGGTTCGAATGGCTCGAATGGGTGTGGATTCGCCACGGCCGGCCGGCAAGCGTCATCGATCTCGGCTGCGGGACAGGCACGATCGCCATTCCGCTCGCGCAATCGGGCATCGATGTAACGGGGCTCGATGTATCGGAGTCGATGCTTTCGGCGGCGAGGCATAAGGAAGCCTCTTTTCGGGGCGATGCGCCGATTGCGGGTCGGTTGCGCTGGGTGCAGGGCGATCTGCGCAATTGGTCGCTTCCGGAGCAGTTGGAGGGCGCGCTGTCGCTTTGCGACTGCTTGAATTACGTTTCGGAGGAGAGCGGTTTGCTCTCGGCTTTCCGCAAAACGTATGAAGGTCTGGGCCCTGGCGGATGGTTTCTCTTTGATATGCTGCACCGCAACCACTTCGAACAGCTCGCAGCGAACGAACCCTTTTGCCTCGATGAAGAAGACTTGTCTTACATTTGGACGTGCGTTTGGCACGCGGAAACGGAATCGATGGAGCATCGGCTATCGATCTTTGTTCGGGAGGGGGAGCGGTACGCTCGGTTCGTTGAATCCCATGTGCAGCGCTATTACAGTGAGTCGCTGATCCGAAGACTGCTTGCGGAAGCGGGATTTCAGCAGGTGGAAGCGTATGCGGACTTTACGCTTGAGCCGATCGACGAGGCGACGACGGAGCGGATGTTCTTCGCCGCTTGCAAGGCTCCAGCTTGACTTTCCGCTGTGGGAACGCTTATAATTTTAACCAATTGAAATAGAGCATGGCATCGATAAGGAACAGTACCCGGACATTCCGTTTCAGAGAGCCGACGGTTTTTGGTGCAAGTCGGTATGGGTGAACGGCGAACTCGCCTTGGAGCTCTGCAGTTGACTACGCTTGCGCGGAAGCGCGCTTGTACAGGCTGCGGCGTACCCTCGCGTTAGGAGGAAGAGTGAACGGCAGCGGCAAAGCATGCCCTCCGTTAACTAGGGTGGTACCACGGGAACCGACAGCTCTCGTCCCTAGCGATAGTCCGCTAGAGACGGGAGCTTTTTATTTTGACGAAGCGCAGGAGGTTGTTTAGACAATGACAGAAACGGCGAAAACGGCGACGGGCGGCTACCATCCGCAGTCGATTGAACCGAAATGGCAGGCGTATTGGGACGAGCATAAGACGTTCAAAGTGCTCGACGATGCGGCCAAACCGAAGTTTTACGCATTGGACATGTTTCCTTATCCTTCGGGGGACGGGCTGCATGTTGGCCATCCGGAGGGATATACGGCGACGGATATCGTATCCCGCTACAAGCGTATGCGGGGCTTCGACGTGCTCCATCCGATGGGCTGGGATGCGTTCGGTCTGCCTGCGGAGCAGCACGCGCTCAACACGGGGCGGCATCCGCGCGACATTACATGGAAAAACATCGACAACTTCCGCCGGCAAATCAAATCGCTTGGCTTCAGCTACGACTGGGATCGCGAATTCAGTACGACGGACCCGGATTATTACAAATGGACACAGTGGATCTTTATTCAGCTGTATAAGCGCGGGTTGGCGTACGTGGCGGAAATGCCGGTGAACTGGTGCCCGGCGCTCGGCACGGTGCTTGCAAACGAAGAAGTGATCGACGGCAAAAGCGAGCGCGGCAACCATCCGGTCATTCGGATGCCGATGCGGCAGTGGGTGCTGCGCATTACGGCGTATGCGGAGCGGCTGCTTGAAGATTTAGAGGAGCTGGACTGGCCGGAAAGCATTAAAGAAATGCAGCGCAACTGGATCGGCAAGTCGGTCGGCGCGGAGGTGGCGTTCGCGGTGGACGGCGTTGCGGATGCGGCGCTGACGGTGTTTACTACGCGGCCGGACACACTGTTCGGCGCGACGTACTGCGTGCTCGCTCCGGAGCATGAGCTGATTGAACGCATCACGCCTGAGGACCGCCGCGAAGCGGTAAAGGCGTACCGGGAAGCGGCAGCCCGCAAGAGCGACCTGGAGCGCACCGATCTCGCAAAGGACAAGACGGGTGTGTTTACGGGGGCGTACGCCATCAATCCGGTGAACGGCGCGAAGGTGCCGATCTGGATTGCCGATTACGTGCTCGGAGGTTACGGTACGGGGGCCATTATGGCGGTTCCGGGCCACGACCAGCGCGACTGGGAATTCGCCCGGGAATTCGACCTGCCGATCGTAGAAGTCGTCTCGGGCGGGGACGTCTCGAAGGAAGCGTATATCGGGGATGGAGCCCATACGAACTCCGAATTTTTGAACGGCTTGAATACGGGCGATGCGATCGACAAAATGATCGAATGGCTGGTTGCGAACGGCAAAGGGGAGAAGAAGGTTACGTATCGCCTCCGCGATTGGCTGTTCTCTAGACAGCGGTACTGGGGCGAACCGATTCCGATTCTGCACTTGGAGGACGGCACGATGAAGCCGGTGCCGGAGAGCGAGCTTCCGCTCCTCCTTCCGGACGTCGACGAGATCAAGCCGTCCGGAACGGGGGAATCGCCGCTTGCGAACGTGACCGAGTGGGTCAACACGGTGGATCCGGAAACGGGCATGAAGGCGAAGCGAGAGACGAACACGATGCCGCAATGGGCGGGCAGCTGCTGGTATTACCTTCGGTTCATCGATCCGCACAACAACGAAGAGCTGTGCTCCAAGGAAAAGCAGGAACGTTGGTTGCCGGTGGATCTTTACATCGGCGGCGCGGAACACGCGGTGCTTCACCTTCTCTATTCGCGCTTCTGGCATAAGGTGCTGTACGATATCGGGGTCGTTTCTACGAAGGAACCGTTCTGGAAGCTGGTCAATCAGGGTATGATTCTCGGCGACAACGGCGAGAAGATGAGCAAATCGCGCGGCAACGTCATCAATCCGGACGACATCGTGTCGAAATACGGCGCGGATACGCTGCGGATGTATGAGATGTTCATGGGTCCGCTCGAGCAGACGAAGCCGTGGAACACGAACGGCGTAGAAGGAGTGTACCGCTTCTTGAATCGGGTGTGGCGCTTGTTCGTCTCCGACGACGGAACGCTTTCCCCGAAAATTCAGGCAGGCGGCGGTTCGGACGCATTCAAGCGGACGTGGCACCGGTCGATCAAGAAGCTGACAGAGGATTACGAGGCGCTCCGGTTCAATACGGCGATTTCGCAGATGATGATCTTCGTCAATGAAGCGTACAAGCAGGATACGCTGCCGCTTGAAGGGATGAAGCATTTCGTGCAGCTGCTTGCGCCGATCGCTCCGCATATCGCCGAGGAGCTGTGGGAAAAGCTCGACGGCGTCGGGTCGATCAGCTATGTGCCGTGGCCGACATACGATGAGGCGTGGACGGTGGATGACGAGGTGGAAATTGTCGTTCAGGTGAACGGCAAAATCGTCGACCGCGCCAACGTCGCCGCCGACGCCGATGAGGCTGCGCTGCAGGAGCTTGCGATGGGTCTCGACAACGTCAAAACGGCGATGGCCGGGAAACAAGTACGCAAGATCATCGCCGTCAAGGGCAAGCTTGTAAATATTGTAGTCGGATAAAGGAAAGGGCGGTTAAGGGGCTGGGTTGTAGAACAGCCCCTCCACCTTCTCCAATTCCTCTTTATATTTGTCATGAGTTGCGCGGATTAAACGTTCGAACGTACCGTCAAGATCGAGCGACATCATGCGGAGGCCTTCCGCTGTGATTCCGCCCGGCACGGTAACGCGCTCGCGCAGCGATTCCGGGGAGAACCCTCCCTGAGTGAGCAAGAGGCCGGTGCCGAGCACCATCTCGGACGCAAGTCGAGTCGCTTCCTCCTTCGGGATGCCGGTATGCTCCACGGCTGCATTGACGAACTGTTCGATAAAAAACGAGAGAAAAGCGGGACCGCAGCTAGATAAATCCGAACAAACGCGCGTATATTCCTCAGATACCTTCAACGGCTTCGAAATGTTCTTTAATAACCCTTCCAGCGTATTCACGTCTGTTTCTTCGACCCTTTTGCCGTAAATGACGAGCGTTGCGCCGCTGCATACATAGTTGGTGATGCTCGGAATGATTTTGGCCACCTTGCAGGGCATATGGTCCTCGAGATGACGGATGAGCACCGGACTCGTTATAGAGACGACGAGCTGGCTCGGAAGAACGACGGTTTTAATTTCATCGATCACTTTCTTAAATTCCTTCGGCTTTACGCACAAAAACAATATGTCTGAATGAAGCGCGGCTTCCTGATTCGAACGCACGGCTTTAAGGCCGGGATACTTTCGCGCAAGGCACTCCGCTTTTTCGTAAGTGCGGTTGGCGGCAGACATGTCGGCGGGGTGAAGCGCGCCCGTACGAATCATCGATTCAATGAGGATGCTCCCCATGCTTCCAGTGCCTATAAATCCAACGTTCATGCACTCTCCTCCTATTCTCTTTATTTCATTGCTTAGCAAATTTTTGGCAAAACTGACACAGGTTTGTTAACTATATGAATTGTACGCGTTGTCCTATGCATGCGGTAGGAACAAATACCTGCAGGAGGTAAAAATCCATGAGTGTCCGTTATCGGCTATGGACGGCTGTGCCTATTGTGATTGTGATCATTGGCCTCGTGATTGAGTTTGGCGGTGTTCGAGGGCAGCTTAAAGAATCGCAGTCGGACTGGAGGCCCGTGAACGAGCAGGTCGAGAAGCTGCTTCAGGGTGCGGAGGAGCGGGTAGAGGAACCGAATGTGCAAAAGGCGGCGGACGTGGTGACGGGGCGTTCGGGTGAGAGTCCGAAGGAGGCGGAACAGTCGCGGCCGGCGGAACCGCCGCTAAACATCAACGATGCGAATGTCGCTGCGCTTGACGGCCTTCCGGGGATCGGTCCTTCGAAGGCGGAAGCGATCATTGCGTACCGGACCGCGCACGGGCCGTTCGAAACGATTGAGGACATCATGAAAGTGAAAGGGATCGGGGAAGCGGTCTTTGCGAAGCTCAAAGGGAAAATAAGCACGAACGGATCCGAAGCCAACGGAAAATAACGCTTTTCTTCGGAACGAACTTATGTAAAAATAATAATAATTGACGCTTTTAGGGAGGTATTTATTTTGTCTGAACAAAACACTTGGTCTATTGATACAATTGCAGTGCATGGGGGTCAAGAGCTTGACCCGACTACGATGTCTCGCGCCGTTCCGCTATACCAGACGACGTCGTACGGGTTTCGCGACGCGGAGCACGCCGCCAATTTGTTCGCGCTGAAGGAGTTCGGCAACATTTATTCCCGTATTATGAACCCTACCACGGACGTATTTGAAAAGCGGGTGGCGATGCTGGAAGGCGGCCCGGCTGCGCTCGCGGTATCGTCCGGACAAGCAGCCATCACGTACTCCATTTTAAATATTGCCGGCTCAGGCGATGAAATCGTATCGGGCTCAGCCCTTTACGGCGGTACATACAATCTGTTCTCGACAACGCTGCCGAAGCTCGGCATTAAAGTGAATTTTGTCGACATGAACGATCCGTCTTCGTTCCGTTCCGCGATTACCGAGCGCACCAAAGCGCTTTATGTGGAGTCGGTCGGCAACCCGAGTGGGGATATTGCCGATATTCGCGCGATTGCCGACATCGCTCATGAGCACGGTATTCCGCTGATTGTCGACAATACGCTTCCGAGCCCCTATTTGCTTCGCCCGCTCGAGCATGGCGCCGATATCGTCGTTCATTCGGCGACCAAGTTTATCGGCGGGCACGGCACGTCGATCGGCGGCGTGATCGTGGACGGAGGGAAATTCGATTGGAAGGCGAGCGGCAAATTCCCGGGCTTGACCGAGCCGGATCCGAGCTATCACGGCGTCGTCTATACAGAAGCGGTAGGACCGATCGCATATATCATTAAAGCTCGCGTGCAGCTGCTGCGGGACATGGGCGCGGCCATTTCGCCGTTCAACTCGTTCATGCTGCTGCAGGGGCTTGAGACGCTGCATCTGCGGATGGAGCGCCACAGCTCCAATGCGCTGCAGGTCGCGAAGTTTTTGGCGGACCATCCGGCAGTGGAGAAAGTGAGCTATTCCGGTCTTGAAAGCCATTCCTCCTACGAGCTTTCCAAGCGGTATATGCCGAAGGGGCAGGGCGCCATTTTGACCTTCGAGGTGAAGGGCGGCATCGAAGCGGGCAAAAAGCTAATCAACGCGGTGAAACTTTTCTCTCATTTGGCGAACGTGGGCGATTCGAAGTCATTAATCATTCACCCTGCAAGCACGACTCACTCTCAATTAGAGGGAGAGGAGCTGGCCTCGACCGGCGTTGCTCCTGGGATGGTGCGTTTGTCGGTCGGCACGGAAAGCATCGACGACATTATCGCAGATTTGAAGCAGGCGCTTGAAGCAAGCCAGAACTAAGAGCAGCTGCGAATAGAAAGACGTGCAGAGGAGTCCAAGCATGGAACGAAAAGATTGGGACACCTATTTTCTAGACATCGCCTATATGGCTTCTACCCGCTCGCAATGCTCCAGGCGCAAGGTTGGCGCAGTGCTGGTGAAAGGGAAGAAGCTGCTCGGCAGCGCCTATAACGGGGCGCCGATGGGAGTGCCTGACTGCCATGAAGCAGGCTGCATGGTGGTGGAGGAGCTCGAGATGGTAAAGAGCGTCGACGGAGAAGAGCGATTGGTCAAAAAGCAGCGCTGCGTACGGACGATTCATGCCGAGCAAAACCTGCTGCTTTTTACCGATCTGCATGATCGCGAAGATGCCACAGTCTACGTCACCGACCAACCGTGCTGGACATGCTCGAACATGCTGGCCAACAGCGGCGTGACCGAAATCGTCTATCATCGGCCGTATCCGAAAGACAGCGAGAAGGTTGAAGGTCTCATGAAAGGGCTCGGCATTCGATTCCGGCAGCTGGAGCCGTACACACCGCCACCCGGAACGGCCGAAGACAAAGTCAGTTCTTAGTTCGAATAGAGACGTTATTTATGGCCGTGAAGCACATGAGCCGCTCTCCCATTAGGGGAGGGCGGCTTTTTTATGCGGCGGTCACTGGGGAGGGGGAACGGCGATTGCGGCACGGAATCGTATGGGCGGCGGTTTGCGCGATTGCGGGCATGGCCACGGCTTCGGCAGGCGGAATGGCTGCCATTGCGGCTGCTTTGGCTGGGACGGCGGCCTTGTGGCTGCTGATGACGAAAGGCAGCGTGCCGAGGACATTGCTGTTTTCGCTTGTTTTCGCTTGCTGCGCAGGCTGGTATGAGTTTACGGATACAGTCAATGTATCGCCCGTCACCTTGGGGGAAGCCGAGGAGGCCGAGGCGGAAATCGAAGGGGTGGTGGTATCTCCCCCCGAGCTGGACGGAGACCGGGCGGTGTTCGATGTCGCGCGGGCGTCGGTGCAAGTCGCCGGGCAATCGATGGTTCGGACGAATCGGACGGAACGGCTGAAGGTGTATGTACGCTTTGAAACTCCGGAAGAGCTTGCCGAAGCGGCGGCATGGCGCCGGGGGGACCTGGCGGCGCTGCGGGGAACGCTTCGTGCGCCGCTTGCCGCGACGAATTTTGACGGCTTCGACTACCGCAGCTACATTCGCCGCCATTACGTGCATTGGACGCTTTACGTGAAGGGCGGCGAGCATGCAATGCTGCAGCGCAGCAGCGGCGGCTGGTCGGTCCCCGGCATGCTTAGCAAGGTGGACCTTGTTCGCAGCGCGCTTGCGGCCAAGCTGGATGATTTATATGCGGAGCCGTATGCCGGTCTTATGCAGGGACTCGTGATCGGCTTGCGCGACGGTCTTGATCCGGAGGTGTACCGGGAATTTTCGCAAATCGGGCTGTCCCACATATTGGCTATCTCGGGCCTTCACGTAGGCTTGTTTGTCGGCAGCGCGCTGTGGGGGCTCGGAAAGCTGCCGCTGACTAGGGAGCGGCGGCTCACCGCAGCGATGGCGCTTGTTCCGTTCTATATCGTCATCACAGGCGCGTCGCCGTCGGTTGTCCGGGCCGGCGCAATGGCCATTATCGCGCTGTTTTTAGCGAAAAAACGGAAGCTGAGGGACGGGCTGCATGTGCTTGCGTTTGTCGCTTTGCTGATGCTGGCTTGGCATCCCTATTATTTGCACGACGTCAGCTTTCAGCTGTCGTTTGCGGTCACCGCGGGACTCATTATCGGAGTGCCGAAGATATCGCGCCTGCTGCCGATACGAAACCGGATGCTGAACGCATCGGCTGCAGTCACCATTACCGCGCAGCTTGTCTCGTTTCCGCTGACCATTTATTATTTCAACGGCTTCTCGCTGCTTTCCTTCCCGGCCAATTTTGCGCTCGTACCTGTCTTTTCGTTGCTGGTGCTCCCGCTAGGCTCCACTTCGCTGCTGCTGTCCTTTCTTGTTCCCGCCGCAGGCGAGGCGTTCGCTTGGGCCGCCACGCAATTGTCGGCGTTGTCCTTCCGTACAATGGAGCTTCTGAACGGCTTGGACGGGGCGTATACGATTTGGGCGAGTCCGCCGCTCTGGTGGATCGCAGCCTTCTATGCGGCGGGGTTCGGGCTGCTGCACGGTCTCTCCACTAGACGCGCCATGCATGCGGTTGAGGAGGGGACAACAACCGCCCCCCCGCCGCCGATAGTGTCCGATCACACGTTTGCAGCAGCGCCGCTTGTCGTTTGTTCGTTAGTTCTCGGGGGCCTATTGTTGTATGCCTATATGCCAGATGCAGGAGACAACCGAGGCACCGTCTCCTTTCTGGATGTCGGTCAGGGCGATTCTATTCTGATCCGGACGCCGGAGGGGAAACGGCTGCTGATCGACGGAGGCGGAACGCTCAGCTTTATGAAGAAGGGCGACGAATGGAGATTGCGCCAAGATCCGTATGAGGTTGGAGAGGACATGCTTGTGCCCCTATTGAAACGAAGAGGCGTGCAGCGATTGGACGCTGTGTTCGTCACCCATGCGGATACGGACCATTTGGGCGGGCTTCAGGCGGTGGTGGAAAGCATCCCGGTTGCCCGCGTCGTTTTCAACGGTACGGTAAAGCCGACGGCAGGGGCAGAAAGGTGGTTTAGCGCCGTGCTTCAGCGGGGCATCCCGATGTATGCAGCGCGCGAGGGGGACAAATGGCGGATCGATGCGCACACGACGATTCGGGTGCTGTACCCGGAACGGTCCGAAGGAGGAAACGTTCGTTTTGATATGGAACAGAACGAAGCGTCGCTTGTATTTTTGCTTACGATGTTAGATCGAAGCTTTCTTTTTACAGGCGATATTGGGTCGAGCGAAGAGGAGCGGATTCTTTCGATGGAAAAAGCGGCAGCAACAGTTGTGTGGCCGAAGATTGATGTGCTTAAAATTGCGCATCACGGCAGTAAAACCTCTTCCTCCCGAAATTGGCTGGCGTTCTGGAACCCTGCCGCCGCCGTTATCTCGGTCGGGCGCGGAAATCACTATGGACATCCGCATCCAACCGTCACCGAATCGCTTGACCGGCTTGGGATACCGACACTGCGAACGGATGCTCATGGTGAAATCCAGTTTGAAATATGGGAGGGGCATTGGCGGGTTCGAACGAAGCTGCGGCAAGAATGACTTTGACTTCTTCTTCCTTCATTCCTCTATCCTTTGTAAAACGGTTGACAGGGACTTTTCCGTATTTTAAGATATGCGTTACGTTAACCAAACAATAAAAATAAAGGTTAACAATTAGATTCGTGAAACTTTTACGATGTGTAGTTAAGGGAGGAACCATGTTGGACCACGTCGGACTGATCAAAAAAAGCAAAAAATATTTATGGCTGCCTTTTACACAGATGAAAGATTATGACGAAAATCCGTTAATAATCGAAAGCGGAGAAGGCGTAAAGGTTAGAGATACCGCAGGCAACGAATATTATGACGGGTTTTCATCCGTATGGCTGAACGTTCACGGCCATCGCAAGCGGGAGCTGGATGAAGCTGTAAAGGCGCAGCTTGATCACATCGCACATTCTACGTTATTGGGCATGTCTAATGTTCCGGCAACGGAATTAGCGGAGCGGCTCGTGAGGATCGCCCCTTCGGGATTGGCCCGGGTGTTCTATTCCGACAGCGGCGCTACAGCGGTAGAAGTTGCGCTAAAGATGGCGTACCAATATTGGAAAAATAAAGGCGTCAACGGCAAAAACACGTTCATCACCATGAAAAATGGATACCACGGAGATACCGTCGGCGCGGTAAGTGTAGGAGCCGTAGATCTGTTCCATCAAATCTACCGTCCGCTTCTGTTTAAGAGCTTGAGCGTGAGCTACCCTTACGTCTATCGCCACCCGAGCGGAGAGGAAGCCGTATGTGTAGAGGAATGCCTGCGGGAATTGAAGGAAACGCTGGAGCTTCATCACGGGGAAACCGCAGCTGTAATCCTGGAACCAATGATGCAGGGAGCGGGCGGCATGATTCGCATGCCGGATGGATACTTGTCCATCGTGAAGAAAATCTGCGAGGAATACGGCGTTCTCCTCATTTTTGATGAAGTGGCCACCGGCTTCGGAAGAACCGGACGAATGTTCGCTTGCGACCATGACGGGGTGACGCCGGACATCATGACGGTAGGCAAAGGCATTACGGGAGGCTATCTGCCCATCGCTGCAACATTGACGACCGAAAAGATTTATGAAGCGTTTTATGCCGATTATACCGAGCTTAAGACTTTTTTTCATGGACATTCTTATACGGGGAACCCGGTGGGATGCGCGGTGGCGTTGGCAAATCTTGATTTGTTTGAACAAGAAAACATTGTAGAACAGGTACATAGAAAATCAGAGCTCGTACGCAGCTGGTTGAACCGGTTATACGAGCATGACCATGTCGGAGATATAAGGCAAATCGGATTTATGGCGGGAGTCGAGCTGGTAAAGGACAAAACTACAAAGCAGCCTTTCCCGTGGGAAGAAAGAACGGGATACAAGGTGACGCTGCAGATGCGAAAGGAAGGCATGCTGACGCGTCCCATGGGAGACGTTCTAGTATTTATGCCGCCGCTCAGCAGCACCGAGGAAGAACTGATAGATATGATAAACATTATGGAGCTTTCGATTCGGAAGGTGTTGTGATTTGGCAAGAAGCGGATTGTTTATAACGGGGACAGATACCGATGTCGGCAAAACGATTGTAACTGCAAGCATTGCCACATCGCTTCGGGACAAGGGAATGGATATCGGCGTATTCAAGCCAATGATGAGTGGGGTGAAAAGAGAAGATCCAAACAGCGACGTCAGTATTTTAAAGCAGTTCGCTGATGACGGGAATGCGTTGGAGCGGATCAACCCCTTTCAATTTGATGAGCCGCTTGCTCCGTATATCGCGGCCAAGCGGGAAGGGCGCACGATTACGCTGGAGCAAGTAGAGCAGGCGTGGCGCAGCGTTGAACCGGACCATGACGTTTTTCTGGTAGAAGGAGCAGGAGGACTAATGGTGCCAATGGGACCCGGCTATCTGGCCGCGGATGTGGCAAAGGCGATTGGGTATCCTCTGCTCATCGTGGCGCGGCCCGGGCTGGGCACGGTGAATCACACGCTGCTGACAATCCGCTATGCCGAATCCATAGGTCTCCGCGTGGCCGGCATTATTTTGAATGGAATGAAAAAAGACACGAAAGGGATCGCGGAACAAACGAATCCCGCCCTGATTGAAGAGTTTTCCGGTGTGCCGGTGATCGGAATGCTGCCGTGGATGAAGGAAATCGAGCGGCAAACGATGGTGACGATGGTAGAACGGTATGTTTCTATGGATCGCCTAGCAGCCTTTATAGAGACGTAAGAATTGGAGCATAGACAAATGGAGATGTGGGAGCAGGAACTCCGGAATGAATTGGATCAGTTGACCGGCAAGAGTCAAAGACGGGTGCTGTCCCAAGTGGAGCATGCGGACCGCCCTTTGCTGGTGATGAACGGCCGCCGAATGCTGAATCTCGCTTCGAATGACTACCTTGGACTGGCGGGGGACGAACGGTTGAAGCGAGCTTCCGCGGATGCCGTTGCACACTATGGAGCCGGGGCGACAGCTTCGAGACTGATTGTAGGCAACCATCCGTTGTATCTGGAAGCTGAGCGGGCGCTTACGCTCTGGAAGAAAAGCGAAGCGGGACTCATTCTGCAGAGCGGATACGCCGCCAACACCGGAATCATCGCCGCCTTAATCGGACGCAGCGGAACGGTGTACAGCGACAAATTAAATCATGCCAGCATTGTAGACGGCATCGTGCTGAGCCGGGCCGAGCATCTAAGGTATCGGCATAACGATCTCTCTCATTTGGAGGCGCTGCTGAAGAAGACACCGGCCCATAAACGGAAGCTCATCGTTACGGACACCGTCTTCAGCATGGACGGCGACATGGCCCGGCTTCATGATCTGGTTACGTTGAAGCAACGTTACAATGCCATCTTGATGGTCGATGAAGCGCACGGCAGCGGGGTATTCGGACCCAATGGGGAAGGCTTCGTTCATGCCCTTAAGCTTCAGGATCAAGTCGATGTCCAGATGGGGACCTTCAGCAAGGCGCTGGGTTGCTACGGAGCTTATGTAACGGGCAGCGAGCTGCTCATCGACTATCTTACCAACAAGATGAGAAGCTTCATATTTTCTACGGCGCTTCCTCCCGCCGTTCTCGGATCGATCAGAGAAGCGATTCGCGTAGTGCAGGAAGAACGCTTCCGGCGCGAACGATTGCAGGAGACGGCTGCAGATTTCAGGACCGCGCTGTCTTCCCTAGGCTTCGATACCTGTCAAAGCCGGGCGCAGATCGTTCCGGTTCGAATCGGCTCTAACGTTCGAACCGTCAAATTCAGTCAACGCCTGCAGGAGGAAGGCATCGCCGCCATCCCGGTTCGTCCGCCTACCGTTCCGGAAAACGAGGCGCGCATCCGCTTTACGGTTACAGCGCTGCACGAACCGGACGAATTAACTTGGGCGGTCGGGAAAATAGCGGCCTTAGGCAAGGAATTCGGGGTGATCGAATGAGTACGCTGCATTGCATCGTACTGCCGGGCTGGGGGATGGAAGCGAGCATATGGTCGCCGTTGTGCCAGCCATTATCAGATAAAGTAAAGCTGTCTTTCATAGATTGGCGCGGGGTGGAATCTCCGGAGGAAATCAAGGCAAGAGTGATGGAGCGAATCATGTCGGAGCCGGAACAAACGTGTATTCTAATGGGGTGGTCACTTGGCGCAATGGCAGCCCTCGATGCAGCGGCAGCTTGTCCTGACCGTGTTGAGGGCATGATTCTCTTCGGGGCGACCAGTCGTTTTGTCAAACTGGAAGACGGGAATAACGATTACCAGATGGGGTGGGACGCTCGCGTACTCCGCCGCATGAAACGCCGATTGGAGCTTGAGAAAGAAACCGCCCTGTCTGACTTCTACCAGATGATGTTTTCATCCGCTGAACGGAAAGAGGGCTGGAGCGAACGCTTTTTGCATGTTTCTGATTCATATTTCAAGGGTGACTCAACAGCTTCGCTGCTCCATGGGTTAGATTATTTGATCCACGGCGATCTGCGAGGACGTCTTCCATACATAAAGGCACCGATGCTGCTCATCCATGGAGAAGAAGACGTCGTCTGTCCCCCTGCCGCATCTGCGTACATAGCGGAGCAAACAGGAGGGCTGTCCAAAGTCATTGCAATGCCGGGCGTGGGACACGTTCCCTTTTTCACCAAATCCGATGAATGCTTGACTGCAGTTATTGAATTCATGCAAGAAGGTGAGCAGGATGATTGACAAGCAGCTGCTGCAAAAACGATTCAATCATGGCGCATCGACCTACGATCAGTATGCCAACGTTCAGAAGCAGATGGCTCATCGCTTAATGGAGCAATTGAAGACTTGGGAGCGGAAGCCATCGGGTTCTTTACACATTCTTGAGGCAGGCTGCGGTACGGGTTACTTAACCATGCTGCTGCGGCAAGCCTTTCCCGATGCCGAAATTACGGCGGTGGACTTGGCGCCAAGCATGCTGGAAACAACGAGGAAACGGTTGGGAGACGGAAAGGTTACGCTGCTGTGCGGGGATATTGAAGAAATGTGTTTGCACACGGAGTATGACTTGATTGTATCTAACGCAACGTTCCAATGGTTCAATTCGATTGCCGATACAGTTAACCGTCTGGGAAACTCCTTAAAGGAAGAGGGAAAGCTTTGGTTTTCCACCTTCGGGGACGGTACCTTTAAGGAATTGCATGACAGCTACAAACAAGCCGCCGCAAACCTTGGTCTTACTTCCATTGTAGGTCCGGGACAGTCCTTCTATTCTCTGCACGAATTGCTACGGCTGTGCGACGAGGGACTCAATGGGGATGGACTGCCTCGCTTCTCAATCACCGGACACGAGCAAGAGGTGCATGAATACTTCGACTCGGTAAGAAATTTTTTCACATCAATCAAAAAAATAGGCGCAGCGAACAGCAACGAAGGGCGATATTGTCAACGTCCTTCCTTGTTTAGAGAGCTTGTGAAAGTGTATGAAGAAACCTACAAGCACAACCAGCTCATACAGGTTACCTATCATTGCATGTATTTTAAAATAAGCGGAATCTCAGACAGCGGGGTCTAGGATCAGCCTACAGGAATACATTGCCTGCAGCACGGTATTTGCCTCTCTGTACGATGATGGCTGTTGTCATTTTTAGAACAAAAGTGTATCTTGTGAATAACTCTATCATCTTCCATTTTTTCTTAGAAAAGAGAGGCGATTGATATGAAAAGTAACAAACGGACGACGCTTGTTGTATTGGCTGCTATGTTGATGGCGGCTGTTGCGCCGATCACGGCTTCGGCAGTTCCGGAAGCAGGAGACCTGCAACTGCAGTGCTTCTCCGATCAGCGGACCGCCGCTGCCGGCGGACGCGCTTCGGTACATATGCTGTTTCACAATACTTCCGATGCTGCGCTGGAAGCGGTTGAGCTTTCGCTGCTGACTGCAGGCGGGCTGCGGTTTGCGGATGCGCCGGTGCATTCGCTTCTTGATGCGCAGGGCAAAGGATCGGTGTGGACCGTGGAACGCATCGAGGCGGGGGAAGCGGGAAGTCTCACGCTCATTGCCGACGTAGCGGCCGACGCATCGGGAAGTGTCGAGATTGGCTGTCAAGCCGTGTCAGCCGGCATCCAGGTGGGGCTTGGCTCAGAGACGACCCTAACGATCGGCACGGAAGTGCATCAGCCGGTATTTAACGGATATCCGGACGGCACGTTCCGGCCTGAAGGGGCGATGACGCGGGCGGAGACGGCAGCCGTTATCGCCCGGGAGCTGAATTTGCCGTCGGCGCATCAAGGCGAAACCCGCTTTCATGATGTGGAGCAGGGGCATTGGGCATCCGGGTACATTGAGAGCGTATCGGAAGCAGGGTACATGATTGGAGATGCGGAACGATTCCGCCCGGAGGAGCCGATCACCTATGCGGAGTGGATCACGATACTGCTTCGAATGAAGGCCGTTCATGCGGTTCCGCTTGATGTTTCGCTGCCGAACGGCGCCGGTCATTGGGCGGCGGACAGCATCCGAACGGCGGTCGGCCTCGGGTACACGGACATACCCGATGCGCCTGACGGATCCGTTCCCCGGGAAACGGCGGCAAAGCTGTTCGCCATCTCTCTCCACCGCGGAGAGCTGACCGATGGCGAGGAGCAGGTCGTCCAGCATTGGCCGGATGTGCCGAAAACGTCGCCGTGGTTCGGATGGATCGAGGAATTGTCGATGAAGGCTCACGAATCCGAACAGCAAGGATTGCTGAAGGAACGTCTCATTGAATACAGGCCGGAGGAGACGGAACCGTTCTAAAGGATGCAGAGAGAGGACGCTCACAGAGCGTCCTCTCTCTTTTACCAGAAAACGTTATGTCTGATTGCTCGAAATTCTGCTATTGTGAAATTAGATGATTTCGGCTGGAGAAATGCAACATTTTGTAAGAATGCACGTCTATAAAGTTGCAAGAAAGGGGGAGCCTATCTTGGTAGAGCAAGACCTGATCAGAGCTGCTCAAGCGGGCGATCGCGACGCCCTGATTTCCCTGCTGAGGGAGATCGAGACGCACGTCTACAGGACGGCGTATTACATTCTTAACAATGAGCAGGATGCGATGGATGCGGCCCAGGAGGCGCTCATCCGCATTTATACCAAGATTCAATCGTATGAAGAAAAAGCACAATTCAAAACATGGGTGCAGCGGATCGTGACGAATATATGCATTGATAAGTTTAGGCGCGCGAAAGCGTCCGTATCGATAGAAGAGCACAACATGGTGTTTACGACAGACAATAACGTCGAAGAAGAAGTGCTTTCCTCGTATGCGGCAAAGGATATTCGAGAGGCGATCAACCAGCTTCCCGAGCACCATCGAACCGTCGTCGTTTTGCGGTATTTGCAGGATTTTTCCTACAATGAAATTTCGGACTCGTTGGGCCTTCCTCTGAACACGGTGAAATCATACTTATTCCGCGCGAGGAGACAGCTGCAGACGCTCTTGAAGGAGTATCAGAAAGGTGGTGTTCGGGGATGATTTGCGAAGAGGTGATAGAACTGATGCAGCGGCATCTAGACGACGATTTGAACAATGAAGAGCATAAGCAAATGAGAGATCATCTCGATGCGTGTCCGGAATGTGCGGAAATGATGGAACGGCTCGTACAAATCGACCAAGATCTCGGCAATTTGCCGAAAGTGACCCCGAGCTTTTCTCTGGTAGACGCCATCCTGCCGCAGCTGCACCAGCTCGATGCGGAGCTGAATAAAGAGGCGGCGCTGCCGAGACGGGACGATGCGGCGGCGATGGAGCTCGTTTCCGCTCGCTCGGCCGCTAAGCCGGCGGGTGCAAGAGCTCGGAGGTTGCCTCCGTTCTATCGTTCCGTATGGGCAAAGGCGACCGGTGTAGCGGCGGCAGCCGCCGTGCTCGGCGTAATGATGGTGAACGGGCTATCCGACTCGTTCCCCCAGGATGGAGCCGCCCGTTCGACATCCAGCCCGCAGTCGGGTGCGGAACAGAGTCCGCTGATGGAGAGCGCGGCGGCGGATAACGCGGTCTCGGCGGCGCCGGAACCGTTAATGATGCAGGAAGCTCCGACGGCGAACGAGGCGGAAATCGATGGAGAGGCGGCGGTATCGCCCGAGCCTTCGGAAACTCCGACATCGAATGTGCAGGAAAGGATGGCTGCGCCGGAAGAATCCGGTATCGGTAAAGTGCAGCCAGGAGCGACGGCATATGACGCCGAGGGGGCTCGGACGGAGGACCAGTCCGGAGGCGGCGCATACAGCATTGCCGGCACGCCGGACAACGGGGGGACGACGGAATCCGAGCCGGCCGTTGAATCCGAGCCGGCCGTTGAATCCGAGCCGGTTGAACCGGAACAGGAACCGATTCCGGCAACGAGAGAGGATCCTGCGCTGCAGGACGGAGGGGGGATGAATTTCGGCTTTGGTATCGCCTCGGTTCCCGAAACGTCGGAGCCGCCCGAATCCGTCGCCAGCGACGATGGAGCGTTCACCGCTTCCGTCCTCACGTTGGAGAACGGCGAAAGCTCGGTCGTCCTGACGGACCGAGCGGGGGAGACGGTCTTCGAATCGGCTAACGTTTGGAAAGAGGGCGATACGATTCGCCTTGACGCGTGGTCGGGTGCCATGTTCACCTATACGGTTTATACCGAAGGGGAAGAACGCTCATTCCGGATCGATGCGGAAGCGGGGACGGAGACGGGATTGCAATAGGTGTGGTCTCAAGTTTAAAAAAACCTTGCACCTCCCGGAGGGGCCTTACGTATAGTGTACTAAGTTATCGGTCCCCAACCGTATAACCACTCGGGAAGAGGTTCCTAGGTCCTTCATTCGAGTGTTTATATAGATGTGCTGGGGCAAAGGGATGGCGTCCAAGAAGCATGGCTCCTTGACGCGATCCCTTTGTTGCTTTCCGCGTGTTTGAACGTTACATTGAGAGAAGGTGAATGAAAGCAAGGCGGAGGAGAACGGATGGACTACAAGCAGGCTGCTCGAGAATGGTCGCAAGGGACGGTGCGTTCGCTGTATGTGCTGCACGGCGCAGAAACCTATATTATGAGTGAGTGGCTGGAATTATTGACGAGCAAGTGGGTCTCGCCCGAAACGAAAGATTTCGCGCTCAGCCGGTACGATCTCCACGAGACGCCGCTTGAGGCGGTCATCGAGGACGCGGAAACGCCGCCGTTCCTGGCGGAGCGCAAAGTGGTGATTGCGGCCGGCGCGCAATTTTTGACCGGCGGCAGGGACACCTCAAGAGCGGAACATCGCGTGGAGGCGCTGTCGGCTTATGCCGAGCGGCCGGCGGAGCATGCGGTCGTCGTGCTGACGGTGTCGGCGGAAAAGCTGGACGAACGGAAGAAGGTTGTGAAGCAGCTGAAGCAGCAAGCTGCGGTGCTTTCGTTTCAAGCGCTCGGACCGTCGGAGCTGCATCAGTGGCTGACAAAAAAGGCGGGAGCATGGAACGTTCGGCTTGAGGAACAGGCGGCGGAGCTGCTGCTGCGCCGAGTGGGCGGCAGCTGCGGGACGCTCGCTTCGGAAATCGAGAAGCTGGCGCTTTATGTCGGAAGAGGAAATACGGTGGATGAACGCGCCGTGGAGGCGCTGACGGTACGCACGACGGAGCAGAATGTATTTCAGCTGGTGGAGGAAATTGCGAGGCTGCAGCCTGACAGGGCGCTCACCATCCTGCACGATCTATTAAAGGAGAAGGAAGAGCCGATCAAGCTGCTGATGTTGATCGCACGGCAGTTTCGGATGATGCTCGGAGCAAAGGAGCTTAGTCGTCAGGGGTTCTCCAACACACAGATGGCGTCGCAGCTCGGCGCGCATCCTTATGCGGTCAAGCTGGCGGCGGAGCAGGCGAAGCGGTACAAGCCTGAAACGCTGGAACGGATCATGGCGGATCTTGCCGAACTGGATGTCGGCATGAAAACCGGCGCGGTGGACAAGGTGTTCGGATTGGAGTTGTTCATTTTGCGATTGGGAGCCAAGGCGGCGGGTACGGCGGGTTAGTCTATCGGAATGCAAATAAAAAGAGCCGGCCTTCGTCGCTAGACGATAGGCTGGCTCACTTTTATGTTCGATGGATTGCATTCATTACGCCTGCTTGGAAAGCTCGTTTACTTTTTTCGCCAAACGAGACTTCTTGCGAGCGGCGGCGTTTTTATGAATTAAGCCTTTCGTAACCGCTTTGTCCAACTTCTTGGTAGCGGAGAGGAGGGCTTGTTGTGCCGTTTCCACGTTATTTTGCGTTAGAGCGACTTCCGCCGCTTTCACAGCCGTACGCAGGGACGACTTTTGGGAAGCGTTGCGAAGGCGACGCTTTTCGCTTTGCTTTACGCGTTTCTCTGCGGATTTAATGTTAGGCATGCCGTTTCACCTCCTTGAACAGACAACCGACCAGGGTGTTTCAAGTCAACTTTTCATATTATACCGTGCGCCTATTTAAAAAGCAACCGTTTTGTACGTCTTCTTCTCGATATGAATAACCTTGAGTCGCTTACCGCAAACTATTTTCACAATTCATGAATTGGAAGGAGCGGTAGCGCAAGCCATGGCAATCGATCTTAGCGTATATTCGGTTCGTACCGATCTCGCCGTCGAAGCGAGGGAGATGGCGAGCGAGGCGCACGGCAAACAAATTTCCGGGGTTGAGATGAATACGACGGAGGAGCAAGGGGTACGCATAACGTCCATCAACATTTCTTCCGAGCAGGGAGCACAGGCGTTAAATAAGCAAATAGGCAAGTACTTGACGATCGAGGTACCGGGTCTTAGGCAAAAGGACAGCGACCTGCAGGACCGGGTAGCGACGATTTTCGCGAAGCATTTTGAAGCGTATTTGCAGGAAGCGGACATTACGATGGACGCGAAGGTGCTGATCGTCGGATTGGGCAACTGGAACGTAACGCCGGATGCGCTCGGTCCGATCGTTGTGGAGAACGTGATGGTGACGCGGCACTATTTTGAACTGATGCCTGATCAAGTCGGGCCCGGGTACCGTCAAGTGAGCGCGGTGGCCCCGGGGGTGCTCGGCATTACAGGCATCGAGACGAGCGAGATTGTACAGGGCATCGTGGAGCGGTCGAAGCCCGATCTCGTCATCGCAGTCGACGCGCTTGCCTCGAAGGCGCTGGAAAGAGTCAACACGACGATTCAAATCGCCGACACCGGCATTCACCCGGGCTCGGGCATCGGCAATAAGCGCAAAGGTCTGACAAAGGATTCGCTCGGTGTGCCGGTCATCGCGATCGGCGTCCCGACTGTTGTTTACGCCTCGACCATTGTCAATTCGACGATTGAGCTGCTGTCGCAAAATTTCGGCAAACAAACGGAGAATACGAACGCTATTTTAGGTATGCTTCCGGACATGTCGGAGGAGGATCGATTGGGGATGGTACGCGAGGTGCTGAACCCGCTCGGTCACGATCTGCTCGTTACGCCGAAGGAGATCGACCAATTTATCGAAGACATCGCAAACATTATTGCGAGCGGCTTGAACGCAGCCCTGCATGACGCGATCGATAAAGACAATGTGTCCGCATATACCCATTAACTAAAAAAGGGACCGCTCGCCGCCGGCCGTCGATACGACGGTCGGTTTTTGTCGTGCGTTCTTCTAGTTCTACTCTCTCGAATTGAATCATAGAGTAAACAAACTAGACTAAGAGAGCCATTGCTAGGAGGAGTCGGACATGAATCAAAAAGCGGGTTGGAAATGGGCTTGGATTGCGGTCGTGATGTTGGTCTGTGTCGGAATGGCGGGGTATGTACGGTCCGAAGTGTTTCAGTCGCCGAGCGAGCTGCTGAAGGGGGCGGCTTTGCAGGTGACCGGCGTATTGCTGTCGCGTTTTGCGGAGGCGGAAATCGCCGGTGCGGACAAGTCATTGGAAGACGTAGTCGTGGCGCGCAAGATCGGCGCCGCCGTGCCGGTGCCCGCCGAAAATCGGCCCGTTCAAGCGGCAGCCCGGGTCGTCGTCGAAGAGGAGCCTAAGGAAGCGACCGCTGCGCCCGTTTCGGTCGGCGAAGACGAAGAGACGCCGGCGCCTCGGAAGCGGGCGTTGATCTATCATTCCCATAACCGGGAATCGTGGCTTCCGGAGCTCGTCGGCACCGGCAAGGACAAAGCGAACGAAGCGTTCGACGCGAACGTCAACGTGACGCTGCTCGGCAAGCGGATGCGGAATGCGCTTGAAGCGTCCGGAATCGGCGCGGTGCACTCCGAGAAAGACTACCAGACGGCCATATCGAGCTTTAACTATAACTATTCCTATAAATATTCGTTAAAAACGGTTCGCGAGGCGATGGCGGTCAACGACGAGCTTGTGTATTTGTTCGATTTGCATCGGGACGCTCAGCGGCGGGAAGCGACCACAGTGACCATCGGCGGCGTAGAGTACGCGAAGCTGTTCTTTATTATCGGACAAGGCAACCCGGACTGGAAGAAGAACCAACAGTTCGCGCAGCGTATTCACGATGCGCTGACGGAGAAGCTGCCCGGCATCTCGAAGGGCATTTTGACCAAGGGCTCTAAACACGGTCACGGAGAGTACAACCAATCGCTGTCTCCGGGAAGCGTCCTGGTGGAAGTCGGCGGCGTCGACAACACGCTGGAGGAGTCGTACCGCACGATCGACGTGCTGGCGGAAACGATCGCTGAGCTGATCAGAGAAGCGGAAGCGGTAGATGCCCCTCAAGCGGGAGCAAACGCAAAAGCGGCGGGATGAGGGCGTGCGGCTGGTTGAAATAAGGCGAAAGGGGAGAATGGCGTGAGCGGATATGGGACAAAGCTGCTGATCGCAGCATCTCTTATGCTGGTCGGGGTGGTGACCGGAATCCAAATCGCTTCCACCGGAATCGAGCGTGTTCACGGTCCGCAAGCCGTGCAGGTTGCTCCCGCCGTTCAGCGGCAGCCCGTTCAGCAGCTTCCCTCGCCCCCCGTCTCCGTTATTGATGCATCGTCAGCCGCGCAGCGTACTTCTTTGGAAACAGGACACGAGCTGACCTTCATTAATCGCTTCGCCGTGAAGAGCGGGGATATTTTGCGTTGGGCGGCCCGCGGCTTCATCCGTATCATTGGGTCGGCGTTCGAAAAGATGGTACATTGAACAATTCAGGATCCCCTCTTTGCCGGAAGTCCTCTCTATTGCTATAATAGTAAGGATATTCGGAAGTATTTTGGACGGGGTGACTTATGTCTACAACTGACGGACGCCAAAGCAAGGTCCGCAATTTCAGCATCATCGCGCATATTGATCACGGGAAGTCGACGCTTGCCGACCGAATCTTGGAATATACAGGCGCGGTGGAACAGCGTCAAATGCAGGATCAACTGCTCGACCAGATGGATCTTGAGCGGGAGCGGGGCATTACGATTAAACTCCAGGCCGTACGGCTGCAGTATAAAGCGGACGACGGCGAAACGTATACATTGAATTTGATCGACACGCCGGGACACGTCGATTTTACGTACGAGGTGTCGCGAAGCTTGGCCGCCTGCGAAGGCGCGCTGCTCATCGTAGATGCGGCGCAGGGCATTGAAGCGCAGACGCTTGCGAACGTTTATTTAGCGCTCGACAACAATCTGGAAATTTTACCGGTTATTAATAAGATCGATCTGCCGAGCGCGGAGCCGGAGCGCATCCGCCAAGAGATCGAGGACGTCATCGGTCTCGACGCGAGCGAAGCGGTGCTGGCCTCCGCGAAGGCCGGAATCGGCATCAAGGACATTCTCGAGCAGATCGTCCGGAAGGTGCCTGCGCCGACGGGAGATCCGGAGAAGTCGACAAAGGCGCTTATTTTCGACTCGCACTATGACCCCTATAAAGGCGTAATTGTGTATGTCCGTGTGCTGGACGGCAGCATCAAGGCGGGCTCGAAGATTCGCTTCATGGCGACGGAGAAGGAGTTTGAAGTCATCGAGGTCGGAGCGTTCCGGCCGAAAATGACGATCGTGGACGAGCTGCGGGCGGGTGACGTCGGGTTCGTCGTGGCGGGCATTAAAAACGTGAAGGATACGCGGGTAGGCGATACGATTACGGATGCGAAAAATCCGGTTAAGGAGCCGCTTCCGGGCTATCGCCGCATCAATCCGATGGTGTTCTGCGGCTTGTATCCGATTGACACCGCGGACTACGCGGAGCTGCGCGAGGCATTAGAGAAGCTTGAGCTGAACGACGCATCGCTGCGCTATGAGCCGGAGACGTCGCAGGCGCTCGGATTTGGCTTCCGCTGCGGCTTCCTCGGACTGCTGCACATGGAAATCATTCAAGAGCGGATCGAGCGGGAATTCAACATTCCGTTGTTAACGACCGCGCCCAGCGTTGTATTCAAGGTGCATTTGACGGACGGCACGGTGATCGATATCGACAACCCGGCCAACATGCCGGAGCAGCAGCGGATCGATCATATTGAAGAGCCTTTCGTAAAGGCGTCTATTATCGTACCGAAGGATTTCGTCGGAGCGATTATGGATTTGTGCCAGACGAAGCGAGGCGATTTTATCGACATGCAGTATCTCGATGCGAACCGGGTGACGCTCATTTACGATATTCCGCTGTCGGAGATCGTGTACGATTTCTTCGATCAGCTGAAGTCCCGGACAAAGGGGTATGCGTCGTTTGATTACGAGATCTCCGGCTACAAACGCTCCAACCTGGTGAAGATGGATATTTTGCTGAACAATGAAAAGGTGGACGCGCTGTCGTTTATCGTACACAGGGACAACGCCTACAACCGCGGCCGCATTTTGTGCGAGAAGCTAAAGGAGATTATCCCGCGCCAGATGTTCGAGGTACCGATCCAGGCAACCATTGGTCAGAAGGTCATTGCCAGAGAATCGGTGAAAGCGATGCGGAAGAACGTCCTTGCCAAATGCTACGGCGGCGATATCTCGCGAAAGCGGAAGCTGCTTGAAAAGCAGAAGGAAGGCAAAAAGCGGATGAAGCAGGTCGGTTCTGTGGAAGTGCCGCAGGAAGCGTTCATGGCCGTATTGAAGATCGACGAATGATCCATAGAGTGCCCCGGCGCGCAAGAGACGTCGGGGTACCTCTTTTTCACGGGAAGCGGGGGAGAAGGATGAGACAGCGGACGGAAACGCCCGAGGCGGTATATATACACATACCGTTCTGCACGAACAAATGCCACTATTGCGATTTTAATTCGGTCGTGCTGAAGGGTCAGCCAGTCGACGCGTATCTTGACGCGCTGGAGCGCGAGATGGAGCGGACGGTGCGGGAGGTGCCGCCGGGTACGATCCGGACGATTTTTGTCGGCGGCGGGACGCCGACGACGCTGACGCCGGAGCAGATGGAGCGGTTTTTACGGACCGTGCGCGCGTATTTCCCGAACCGTTCGAAGGATCTCGAATGGACAATGGAGGCAAACCCGGGAACGACAGACCCCGAGAAGCTGGCCGCGATGCGTGAAGGCGGCGTGAACCGGCTGTCGTTCGGCGTGCAATCCTTTGATCCCTTGCTGCTTTCGGCCATCGGGCGAATTCATTCCGTGGACGATGTATACCGCAGCTTGGAAAACGCGAAACAGGCGGGCTTCGATAACAGGTCCATCGATCTCATTTTCGGACTGCCGAACCAGACGGTAGCGATGATGGAGGAAACGCTGGCGAAGGCGCTTGCGCTCGATTTGAAGCATTATTCGATCTACAGCCTGAAGGTGGAGGAAAATACGTTGTTCCATACGCTCTACGAGCGAGGAGAACTGCCGCTTCCGACCGAGGAAGACGAGGTGGAGATGTTTCTTCACATTATGCGCAGGCTCGAAGAACACGGATACAGCCAATACGAAATCAGCAACTTCGCGAAGCCGGGCTACGAGAGCAGGCACAACTCCGTCTATTGGCGCAACGAAAGCTATTACGGCATCGGCGCGGGCGCTCATGGGTACGTCCGTGGCGTTCGTCATGTGAACATTAAGGGCGTTCAGCCTTACATCGATGCGACGAAGCAGTCGCTTCCCCTGCTGGAACGCAGCAGTGTAGCGGAGCGGGAAGCGATGGAAGACTTTATGATGGTAGGCTTGCGGCTGCTGCGGGGCGTCCGCCGGGTCGATTTCGAGTCGCAATTCGGCTGTGCTATTGAAACCGTGTTCGGGGAGACGATCCGCCGTTTGATGTCGCAGCGGCTCTTGGAGCAGTCGGACGACGGGTATCGACTCAGCAAGCAAGGAATTTTGTTCGGGAACGACGTATTCGGCGCGTTCCTTGAAGAGGCCGATGCGTAAGCAGAGACCCCAAAAAATAAGTAAAAATACGTTGTGCGTTTATTCAATTTGTTGTATATTTATTCAATATTCTCTTATTTGAAACGGTGGGGAAACGCCATGATGCAAACGGCAATTTGCCGCAAGGCAACCGTCGATGACGTTGATTTTTTATATGAGCTTATTCAACAATACGCTGTTCAGGGCATTATGCTCCCCCGTAACAAGGAGACGCTCGGCGAGCAGTTGGATAGCTTTGTTGTAGCGGAACTGGACGGGACCGTCGTGGGTTGCGGGGCGTTGACCCGGCTTGGCGCGGATTTGGTTGAAATCCGCTCTTTAGGGATGAATCCGGAGCACAAAGGCCTCGGCATCGGCCGCAAAATTGTCGAGACATTGGTCGAGCAGGCGAAGGAAATGGGCGTGCCGAAGGTGATGGCTCTCACGTACGAGGTCGCTTTTTTTGAGAAAAACGGTTTTACCGTCGTACCGAAGGAAATTTTTCCGGAGAAGGTTTGGCGCGACTGCATCCATTGCAAAAAACAGGATTGCTGCGACGAAATTGCGGTGCTGAAAAGGGTTGATTGAGCCCGGATTGACTTGACAATAAAATCTGGATTCGGTATTTTTGTAAGTAGAGTTAGCACTCGAAGCGGATGAGTGCTAACGAAGCGAGAGCGCGAAAGCGTCTTGGGATGCACATCCGTTGAGATTTGACTGCGGGGGAGGGTGACGGAATGTTGTCCGAACGTCAGAAGCTGATTTTAACGGCAGTTGTAGATGATTACATTCGTTCTGCCGAGCCGGTGGGGTCTCGAAGCATTTCGAAGCGCGGCGACGTGGGCTTCAGTCCTGCGACGGTCCGCAACGATATGTCCGATTTGGAGGAGCTCGGTTTTTTGGAGCAGCCGCACACGTCTGCCGGTCGTATTCCGTCCCATAAAGGGTATCGATATTACGTCGATTATCTGCTTCAGCCGGGATCGATCTCCGCGCAGGATAAGCAGTTAATGAAGCTGTTTTTCGAGACTAAAATTCAAGAGACGGAAGAGGTTGTCCAACAGGCGGCCTCTATCCTTTCAAGCCTTACGAATTACACCGCGATTGTGCTCGGTCCCGAGAAGTACAAGGCGACGCTGGCCTCGCTTCAGCTGATCCCGTTGAATGAAAGGTCTGCGGTAGCCCTGATCGTAACGAACACCGGTCATGTGGAAAATCGGACCGTTACCATTCCCGATGGCGTTCCGGTGAATGAAATCGAGATGTTCGTCAATGTCATGAACGCCAAGCTTAAAGGCGTACCGCTTTATCGGCTTCGTTCGAAGATGTATTCGGAGCTGACGACGGAGCTTAGCCGCCATATAGAGGGATACGAGAATTTAATCGTTATGATGGATTCCGTTCTCGAGGGCGACGAGAGCGACCGGCTTTATTTGAGCGGGACGACGAACATGCTGACTCAGCCGGAGTTTAAGAACGTTGAGAAGGTGAAGACGTTTCTCGATCTCCTTGACAAATCGGATACGCTGCTGCGAATGCTGTCCTCCGCACCAAGCGGCATACAGGTGAAAATAGGCGGAGAAAACAGTTTGGAAGCAATAAACAATTGCAGCATTATAACCGCATCCTATTCTTTAGACGGTCAGCCGGTCGGGACGATCGGTATATTGGGACCCACTCGAATGGACTACCGCAAGGTGATCTCAATTGTCGATTTGTTCACGAAGGACATGACCCAGCGTTTAACGGGCATGTGGAAGTAGCCGGGGCCAATGAATCGCAGGAGGGATGACTCCTGCTTTTTGTTGCGCCCGTGTGCGATTGCCCGAATTTGGATACGGGCATACTGTGGAATGAGGAGGGGAAGAGGCTATCATGAAGCATGACTTGGATCAAGAGATAGAAGATCAGACAAACGATCAAACAGACCGGCCGCAGCCGGAAGTTGCTGAGGCAGGTGCTGCAGAGCCGTCGGCATCCCAGGAAACGGCTCAGGCTGCAGATGCCGAGTTGGCGGAATGGAAACAGAAGGCGGAGGAAAACTATCAGCGCTTTCTTCGAACGCAGGCGGATTTTGATAACTTCCGCCGCCGCGCGCGGCAGGAGAAAGAAGAGTTTGCGAAATACGCTTCCCAGAAGGTGATTGAAGCGCTGCTTCCGATCGCGGATAACTTTGAGCGGGCGATCGCAGCAAGCAAGGAGCAGACGGATTCCGATTCCCTCTTGAAGGGTGTGGATATGATCTTTCGCCAGCTAAGCCAGCTGCTGGAGAGCGAAGGCGTGAAGCCGATCGAGGCGGTGGGCCAGCCGTTTAATCCGGAGCTTCATCAAGCGGTCATGCAGGTGGAAACGCCGGAAGGCGGAGAGTCTGGAACCGTTGTAGAGGAGCTGCAGCGAGGCTATACGATGTATGACAAGGTATTGCGTCCTTCCATGGTGAAGGTGAGCGAATAAATTACGGCCGGACCGACAGCCGGAACCAAAACTAAAACATAGATTAGCTGGTAGATGAACAGGAGGAACTACGGAATATGAGCAAAGTCATCGGCATTGACCTTGGAACAACAAACTCTTGCGTTGCGGTAATGGAAGGCGGGGAGGCGGTCGTTATCCCGAACCGCGAAGGCAATCGGACGACTCCTTCGGTCGTCGGCTTTAAGAAAGACGGGGAGCGGATCGTAGGGGAGACGGCGAAGCGCCAATCGATTACGAATCCGGATCGCACCGTCATTTCGATCAAGCGGCACATGGGCACGAATCATAAGGAAACGATTGACGGCAAAGATTATACGCCTCAGGAAATTTCCGCGATTATTTTGCAGAAGCTGAAGGCGGATGCTGAGGAATACTTGGGCACGCCCGTGACGCAGGCGGTCATTACAGTTCCCGCCTACTTCAACGATTCCCAGCGCCAAGCGACGAAAGATGCGGGCAAAATTGCCGGCTTGGAAGTGCTTCGCATCGTCAACGAGCCTACGGCGGCAGCGTTGGCATACGGATTGGAGAGGGGCGAAGACCAGACGATTTTGGTATTCGATTTAGGCGGCGGTACGTTCGACGTCTCCATTCTGGAGCTGGGCGACGGCATCTTTGAAGTTAAGGCGACAAGCGGCGATAACCGCCTTGGCGGCGACGATTTCGACCAAGTTATCATCGATTACCTAGTTGCCGAATTTAAGAAAGAGCAGGGCGTGGACTTGTCGAAGGACAAAGCGGCTGTCCAGCGTCTGAAAGACGCTGCCGAGAAAGCGAAGAAGGAGCTTTCCGGCGTCTTGACGACGACGATTTCCTTGCCGTTCATCACCGTTGTGGATGGAGTTCCGCAGCACTTGGAGATGAACTTGACCAGGGCGAAATTCGAAGAGCTGTCCGCCGGCCTTGTGGAGCGTACAATGGGGCCGACTCGCCAAGCACTGCAAGATTCCGGCTTAACTGCGGATAAAATTGACAAAATTGTCCTGGTCGGCGGTTCAACACGGATTCCTGCGGTACAGGAAGCCGTCAAGAAGCTGACGGGCAAAGAAGCATACAAAGGCGTGAACCCGGATGAGGTCGTTGCGATCGGTGCAGCGGTTCAGGCGGGTGTCTTGACGGGCGACGTGAAAGACGTCGTGCTGCTCGACGTTACTCCGCTGTCGCTGGGCATCGAGACGGCCGGCGGCGTGTTTACGAAAATGATCGATCGGAACACGACGATTCCAACGAGCAAATCGCAGGTTTTCTCCACGTACGCCGACAACCAGACGTCCGTAGAAATCCATGTGCTTCAAGGCGAGCGCGCGATGGCGAACGACAACAAGACGCTCGGCCGGTTTATGCTGAGCGACATTCCGCCTGCTCCGCGCGGCATTCCGCAAATTGAAGTGACGTTCGATATTGACGCTAACGGCATCGTGAACGTCAATGCGCTCGATAAAGGCACAGGCAAGAGCCAGAAAATTACGATTACGTCTTCTAGCGGTCTTAGCGACGACGAAATCGATCGGATGGTGAAAGACGCCGAGAAGAATGCGGAGGAGGACCTGAAGCGCAAGGAGCTCGTTGAAGTGCGCAACACCGCCGATCAGCTTGTCTACACTGTAGAGAAGACGCTGAAGGATCTCGGCGACAAGGTGAGCGAGGACGAGAAACAGAAGGCGGAAACGGCGAAGGAAGCTGTGAAGAAGGCGCTTGAGGGCAACGACCTCGAAGAAATTAAGAAAGCGACGGATGAGCTTACGAACGTGGTTCAGCAGCTTTCGGTGAAGCTGTACGAACAAGCGGCGCAGCAGGCCGGTGGACAAGAGCAGGGCGACGGTGCGGAAGGCGGTTCGCCGAAGCGGGAAAACGTCGTTGACGCAGATTACGAAGTAGTGGACGAGAACAAGAAGTAATTGGTGGCGTAAAAGGGGAGCCCAAGCTTGCTTGGGCTTCGTCGCTTTTTACGGTAGGGGGGTGAACGCGTGGCGAAACGGGATTATTATGAAGTGCTAGGGGTTAAAAAAGACGCTTCGGCGGATGAAATCAAGAAGGCGTATCGGCGGCTTGCCCGGGAATACCACCCGGACGTAAACAAGGCGGCGGACGCGGAGCAGAAGTTCAAGGAAGCCAAGGAAGCGTACGACGTGCTGTCCGACGATACGAAGCGGGCGAATTACGACCGGTTCGGCACCGCGGAGCCGAACCAAGGATTCGGCGGCGGAACGGGCGGAGCCGATTTCGGCGGCATCAACGACATCTTCGATATGTTTTTCGGTGGGGGCGGCAGACGAAATCCGAACGCACCGCAGCGCGGAGCCGATCTAGAATATCCGATGACGCTCGAGTTTAAGGAAGCCGTATTCGGCAAAGAGGCGGACATCCAAATTCCGCGTACGGAAGATTGCGACGTATGCGACGGCTCGGGAGCGAAGCCGGGAACGAAGCCGGAGACGTGCTCCGTCTGCCGCGGCAGCGGACAGCAGGAGATCGCCCAGAATACGCCGTTCGGCCGCATTGTAAATCGCCGTGCTTGCGGCAATTGCAGCGGAACGGGCCGTATTGTGAAGGAACGGTGCAATAATTGCTGGGGCGCTGGCAAGGTGAAGAAGCAGCGCAAAATTCATATTAAGATTCCGGCGGGGGTCGACGACGGCGCGCAAATGCGCGTTACCGGCGAAGGGGAAGCGGGCTTGCGCGGAGGTCCGCCAGGGGATCTGTATATTACGATTCGGGTGAAACCGCATGAATTTTTCGAGCGGGAAGGCGACGACATTTATTGTGAGGTGCCTCTGACGTTTGCCCAAGCGGCGCTTGGCGATGAAATCGAAGTGCCGACGCTAACGGAGCGGGTTAAGCTGAAAATTCCGGCCGGAACGCAGACCGACACCTACTTCCGTTTGAAGGGTAAAGGCGTGCCGAAGCTCCGGGGGTACGGTCAAGGCGACCAGCACGTGAAAGTGGTCGTCGTAACTCCGACGAACCTGACCGAAGAGCAGCGCCAACTGCTTCGCGACTTCTCCGGCTTATCGGGTGAAAAGACGCACGAAAACAACGGCTTCATTGAACGGATGAAGAAGGCGTTTCTCGGCGACTAATCGAAAAAATGGATGGAAACACCCCAAGAGCTCTTGGGGTGTTTTTTAGCATGCGAACCCGCCGCGGGTAATCACCCAGTTTGTGTACATACTTCCTGAAGCTTTAGGAAATTCTATACTAGGAACAATTTTGGAGGAGATCGGGATGGAGCACAGCGCGAAAGGAAATCCCGCGTTTACGGACGCAGGGACGTATGCGAACGAGGAACGAAACGAGCTTGTTTCCCGTCTTGCGGCGCCTGAAGAGCAGGAGACGAACCGGGCGAATATGGAGCTGAAGCGCCGGTTTTATCAAGGAGATCGGCAGCAGGATGATGCGGATGCGATAGACATCCCTCAGTTTTATCAGAGCGAAAGCTGAAGGCGAGGTGACAGGACCATATGGACGACGGACAAGATCGACAGCGAGGCGAAAGCGAACAAAGACAGCTCCCGGTCGCTAAGAACGAGGATGCGGAGTTTACGATCGAAGCTGCGGACGAAGAGGACCGTGAAGCGTATGCCCGCATGCAGGCGGCGGACAAACGCCAGGAATAGAGGATGAGGTGACACACAACAGCATGGAAAAAAATATTTTAGCGTTTTTCAAGTCGCCGGAGGAGGCTCAAAGCGCTGCAGCCAAGCTGCAGGCGCTGCGGGCCGAAGTGAGCATCGACCGGTTCTCCAAATATCCGGGAGACGGGATCGAGCATCGGGAAAATCCGGTAACCGGGGATTTCAGCAGCTTGGCGGCACTGTCGCTCGATGCAGATATTTCCGAGAGGAGTCCGGGCATCCTAATGGCTGCAGGTACCGATGCAAGCGGCATGAGCGACGGAGGGGACGGCGGTCCGACAGGCAGGGACGTGCTGCTGACGGCGGTCGTTGACGAGAGCGTTCATCGTCAAGCGCTTCAGGTAGTGGAAGAAGCGGGCGGCATGACGTAATCAGATGCAGCATCCGAAAAATACCGGCAAAGCTGACACCGCGACCGGCGGTGTCAGCTTTGTTCATTAAGAAACGCGGTAAACGTGCCAAGCGTTTCGGACATGCGCCGCTTCTGTATACAGTACAGCGTATGCTGGCAGTGAAATTGAAAATCGGTGTTTACAATCGTGAGCAAGCCCGATTCCAATTCATTCTTGACCGTATGCTTCAGCACAATACCCGGTTTATTCAACGTGACGATCGTTTGCTTGACCGCTTCCGGGTTGCCCAGCTCCAGCATGCAATTGACAGGCGTCCCCAGCCGTTCCTTGAACATTTTGTCAAGAATCGCGCGGCTGGGAGAACCTTTGTGAGCGAGCACGAGAGGATGTTTGAACAGTTCTTCGGCAGCGACAAACCGATTGGCAAACGGATGATGCGCGGGAACAATCACGTTTAATTCATCTTCCCACGTATAGAGCGGTTGGAGATGGGCCGGAGGCGTAGACGTCATAAGCAAAGCGAGATCGATATCTCCGTTCCACAAAGCTTTGATCGCCTGCTCCGTTCCCTCCTGGGAAATGGTGAAATGAACGCCAGGATGCATTTCCTGAAAAATAGCGGAGCGCTGCGTCAACAAATAGATGCCTCCGGCGGAATTGCCCTTGATCGTAATCTCGGTTTTGGACTCGCGCACGGCATCCTTCTTATGCAGCTCGATTCTCTCCAGATGATTGCGCAAATCGCGTGTCAGCGCATACAGCTCCTCCCCGATCGGAGTGAGCGTAAAGCTTCGTTTTCCCTCCCTCCTCAATAAAAGCTGCCCGTATTCCTTCTCGAGCTGCTTAATATTCATGCTGACGGCCGGTTGCGTTAAATGAAGCATCGACGCGGCGCGGCTGAAGCTTTCCTGCTCAACGACAGTACAGAATGACAACAGCGGCTCTATTCTCATAGGCTTCTCCTTATAAGTCTGATTGATATAAAAAGTGAATCATCTTATTAGACTGAAAATTCGGATAGTAGTATATTGATTACGAATAACTCTCCCAAACGAATCAACGGATAAGCAAATTCTATTCATAGGATACTACGGCAAGACTTTTTTTAAAATAAAAAAATGTAAGCGCTTGCTATCTTGGGGGGTTCGGTTCGGGAGTGAGGTTCCAGATAGTCCGAAGGAGGGTAAATATGGGCGTTTTACTAGAACTAATCGTAAGCGGATTGGCGACCGGGGCGATGTATTCTTTGATGGCGGTAGGCTTTGGATTGATCTATAACGCTACGAGAGTGTTTCATATCGCTCACGGCGCTACGTTTGTGCTTGGCGGCTACTTGTTTTTCACAGCCTACTCGATATGGGGTTGGCACTTAATCGCCGCTTATTTGTTTTCGATTGCAGGCTGCGCGGCGTACGGCATATTGCTGGAGGCCGCCATTTACAATCCGCTGCGCAAAAAATCGGCATCCATTGTCATGACCCTAATCAGCTCGCTCGGCATTCTCATCATTACCGAGAACGTATTGAGCTTGATTTTCGGCCCGGATACCCATTCCGTATATACCGGAACGCTGCCCACCGTCGAGCTTGCCGGCTCCTTCCGATTGACAGCTACCGATCTTGTCGCTTTCGCGCTTACCGCGATCGTTTTCTTGGCGCTGTATCTCGTTCTGACGAGGACCAAGGTCGGCAAAATGATTCGGGCGATCTCGGACAATCCGCAAATGTCCACCATTGTCGGAATTCATCTAAACAAAGTATACCTGGTTGTTTTCGCAATCGGCTCGGGACTCGTCGCCCTCGTAGCGCCGCTCTTTTCGCTTGCGGTCGGCGTACGGCCCGATCTCGGATTTCACATTCTGTTCATTTCCGTCATTGCCGTCATTATCGGCGGTATCGGGTTTTTGCCAGGGGCCGCGGTGGGCGCTTTTTTCCTAGGATTTGTGGAAGCTCTTTCGATGTGGCAGCTGCCGACATCGTGGAAAAATACGGTTGTTTTCTTCGTTTTACTAATATTTCTACTGATTAAACCGGAGGGGTTTTTCGGGCACAAATCGAACGTAAGGAGGGCGTGAGATGGATTATTTGATTCACATTTTAATTCTGTTCGGAATTCTTTCGATCCTAGCAGTTTCGCTCGATATGATTGTCGGCTATACCGGCATCGTATCGTTTGCGCACGCCGCGTTTTATGCTGTCGGCGCTTATGTCGGGTCGCTGCTTTACATCCATTTTCAAATCAACATTCTCTTGTCGCTTCTCCTCTCGTTCATCATTACGGCTTTGATCGGCGCGCTTATCTTTGCGATGCTCCTTCGGCTGAAGGAGGATTACTTGATTCTTTCGTTCTTTGCGCTTCATGAGGTCATTCTCGGCGTGTTCCATAACTGGAACGGCTTAACGAACGGTCCTGCCGGACTTTACGGCATATTGCGGCCCTCGTTGTTCGGATACGTTCTGACGAACAATTACAGTTACTTGGCGTTCGTGCTGCTTGTATTGGCCGTCGTGCTCCTGTTCCTGTACCGGTGGATCCGCACGCCGTGGGGCTACATGGCCCGGGGGGTGCGAGACGATGCGCTGCTCATTTCGGTCATGGGATATCGCGTCAAGCTGCTCCAAATCGTTACGTTCGCCGTCGGGGTCGGATTCGCGGGGGTCGCCGGCGTGCTTTACGCCCATTACATCAATTACATTTCACCGGCCGCCTTCAGTATTGCACTCGGTGTTACGGTCTTTACCTATGTGTTTATCGGAGGGCCTGCCAGCATGTACGGCCCGATCATCGGAACGGCTTTAATGGTGGCGCTGCCCGAGGTGCTTAGGCTGGTCGGCATGCCGGACAGCTTTGCCGGGCCTCTGCAGCAAATCATCTATGGTTCGCTGCTCATTCTCCTCATTTTCTTTAGACCTCAGGGGCTATTTGGCAAGTACAAAGTGGGTCAGGGGGGATAGAACATGCTGCAAGCCAACAATGTAAGCAAAAGCTTCGGACAGGTGAAAGCGGTCAACAATGTGACGTTCTCGGTTGAAAAGCAAAAGATCACCAGCTTGATCGGCCCGAACGGTGCGGGGAAAACCTCCTTGTTTAACCTGATATCGGGACTGCTGATGCCGGACGAAGGGTCATTGTTTTTAAACGGCAAAGAAATTACCGGATACGATTTGGAAAAGAAGGCGCAGCACGGCATCGGCAGGATGTTTCAGGATCCTCACTGCTTTCCCGAGCTTACCACGTTTGAGAATGTGGTCATGGGCACGTTCCGCGAGACGCGGCTGCTCGACCGGATGAAAGCGGTGAAGAAAGCAAACTTCGACCGAATCGAAGATTGCTTGGAAGCGGTCGGCCTGCGGGACAAGAAACACGCGCAAGCCAAAACGCTCACGTTCGGCGAACGCCGATTATTAAATATCGCGCAGCTGCTGGCGGCCGAAATGGACATCTTCCTCTTGGATGAGCCTACGGTCGGACTCGACGACCAGGCGATTCACCAACTGGGGGAGGTGATTGTAAGCCTCGCGAAGGAACGGCAAAAAACGGTGATTTTGATAGAGCATCATTACGATTTGGTAGCCAGCATTTCGGATAAGGTGCTGTTTATGGTCCAGGGGGAGCTTCTGATCTCGGGGTCGGTACAGGAAATCGAACAAAGCGAAGAACTAAGAAAGCTGTATCTTGGCTAATGAAGGAGGGGTCGTATGCTGACGATTGAAAATTTCTCTTACGCGTACGTCGACAAGAACGTGCTGCATTCCGTCTCCTTGCGGGTCGAGAGCGGCGAGGTTGTATCCGTTGTCGGCCACAACGGCGCCGGCAAATCGACGCTGCTGAAGTGCGTCTCCGGCGTTTTGAATCAGGCGAAAGGAAAGGTCGCGTTTCGGGAGATAGATGTGGCCAACGTCCCGCCGTTCAGCGCCGCTCGAATCGGCATGAGCTACAGTCCCGACCAGAAACCGATTTTTCAGCGTATGACGGTCTTGGAAAACCTGGAGATGGGCGGCTTACGGGAAAAAAATGAGGAAGCCCTGAAACGGAACGAAGAAAAGGTGTTTGCGATTTTCCCGAAGCTCCATGAGCTTCGTCACCGCAGCGCCGGGGTGCTGAGCGGCGGCGAGAGGCAAATGCTGGCGATGGGGATCGCCCTGATGAGCTCCCCGTCTTTAATTTTGCTTGATGAGCCTTCCGCAGGTTTGGCGCCGATGATCGTAAATCAGCTTTTCGGCGCGATCAAGAAAATCAACGAAGAAGAACGGATCAGCTTTCTTGTTGTGGAGCAATCCGTCGATTTGATTGAAGACATATCTGATCGGGTATACCTGCTGAAGTCGGGGAAGGTGGTTCTCGAAGGTACGCCGGAGGAAGTTAAACATTCGGAGCAAGAGCATCTATTACAAGCTTAAAACATATCAAAAAAATGATGAAAGAGGTGTTTTCCATGAGACAGACAACAAAATGGAGTGTGCGCAGGGCGTTAATGGCGGTCATGGTCAGTGTTTTACTCGTGGGTCTAGTGCTTAGCGGCTGTAATTCCGGCGCTCAACCGGCGTCCTCCGGGGACGCCGCGCCGAGCGGTTCGTCCGGATCCAGCGGCTCCGAGGGAGCGGCGGCACCCGCCCCGGCGAAGGAAGACAATAAGGAACCGATCCGCATCGGGCATACGATCCCGCTGACCGGTTCGCTTGCGGTGTACGGTAAATATTTTAAAAACGGAACGGATTTGGCTGTAGAGCAAATCAATGCGGACGGAGGCATTGACGGCAGACCGCTTGAAATCATTTACGAAGATCATAAGGGAGATCCGGCCGCGGGCGTTTCCGCTCTGCAGAAGCTGATCTCGAAGGATAAGGTCAACGTGGTGTTCCTAAGCTTCACCGGTGTATCGATGGCGCAAATTCCGCTCGGAACGCAGAATGAAATCGTCATGCTTACAGGCTCCGTTACGTTCCCGGGCTTTGCCGCCGCGAGCGAATGGACGGTGCAGAACTCTATCAGCGTGAAAGGCGAAGCGACAAACATGTCCGCATATCTGAAAGAACAGAAGATCGGCGCGGTTTCGGTCATTCACGAAAACTCGGAAGTCGGCAAAATTTACAAGGATGAGCTGATCGCCGACCTTGGTGATCAAGTGAAGGTCAATACGGTCGAAGCCTTCGATCTGAAAGGGACGGATTTCAGGGGACAGGTCACGAAAGCCGCCGCAAACAACCCGGACGGAATTGTGGTTTACAGTACGGGACAGGAAATGCCGCTCATTTTCAAGCAAATCCGCGAGAACGGTTACAAGGGGACGATCTACGCAAGCTCTACGGCAGAAACCTCCACGACGCTTGAGGTGGCGGGGGATGCGGCGGAAGGAGTTATTTACACGTTTAACACGCTGGACGATTCAAAGCCGCACGTTAAGAAATTCATCGATGACTACAAGGCGAAATTTAATGAAGATCCGGAACTGTTCGGCGCACAGCATTACGAAATGGTCATGATTTTGGCGGATATTTTGAAGCAGGGGAAGGAATCGCCCAAGGACATTCTGGAAGCGTTTAAGCAGGTGGAAAACTTCCAGGGCATTACTGGGGATATCACATTCGACGAGAACCGAATTTCGATTAAAGAGCTGCAAATCAAAGTCATTAAGGACGGGAAGTTCCAAGCTCTGGAAAAGTAAGAGAAAGATAGAGAAGGAGGACGTCATCTTGGGATGGAGAGTAGGCATTGACACAGGCGGAACATTCACAGATTTAGTCGCCGTTCGGCAGGAGACCGGCGAGATTTATACGGCGAAAGTGCCGTCGAATCCGGAAAATCCGGCGAAAGCAATCATCAACGCGCTGCAGCAGCTGTCCGGAGAGAAATCGGTTGATCTCAATCAAATCGGCTTTTTCGCCCATGGCACGACGGTGGCGACCAACGCCGTTATAGAAAGCAAAGGGGTCAAGGCCGGCTTGCTCATTACACGCGGCATGCGGGCGATCTATGATATGCGCGGCGGCACGAGGCCTCGCGGGTCCGATCTGATCGATCCGTTCTACCGCAAGCCGCCTTCCCTCATTCCGCAAAGTCTGACCAGGGAAATTCACGAGCGGCTCGCCTTCGATGGAGAAGTGGTGGAGGAGCTGGATGAGGATAGCGTAAGGCTGGCTGTGCTCGATTTGAAAGAGAAGGGCGTACAGTCGATTGCGGTATGCTGCTTGTTTTCGTTCATCAACCCCGATCATGAATTGCGGACGGCACAAATCATTGGGCAATATTACCCGGAATGCAGAGTTTCGCTGTCTCATCAAGTGCTGCCCGTCATTCGAGAATACCCGCGTCTGTCTACAACGGCTTTGGACGCTTACGTCGGGCCGGTTGTGCAACGGTATTTCAATTATCTGCAGCATGAATTGAACAGCCAAGGATTGGCGACGAATCAGTTTTATATCATGCAGTCGAACGGCGGACTGATGCGCATCAACATCGCCGTCCGCTATCCTAACGAAACGCTGCTTTCGGGACCTGCCGCAGGCGTCGTGTTTGCCACCTATCTTGGCAGGACGACAGGAATCGCGAATCTTGTAACGTTCGATATGGGCGGCACCAGTACGGACATCAGCGTGATTTATCAGAATGAATATAGCGAGACACGGGAAGGCAAAATCGCAGGCCAGGAAGTCGGCACGCCGATGATCCAAATCCGCGCATTGGGCGCGGGCGGGGGCACCATCGCGTTTATCGGGAAGGACGGACTGTTGAAGGTCGGCCCGGAAAGCGCGGGGGCCTTCCCGGGCCCAGCGTGCTACTGCCGCGGAGGCACAGAGCCGACCGTCACGGACGCCAACATGACGCTCGGTTATTTAAGCGAAACGAATTTCGTCGGCGGGCGCATGAAGGCGGACAAAGCGTTGGCCGAGCAGGCGTTAGGCAGGGTGGGCCAAGCGTTGAATTTGAACGCGGTCGAAACGGCGGTCGGCATTTTGAAAATCGCCAATGCGCATATGTCCGTCGGTGTCCGAGCGACGCTCATCGAGCGCGGCGTCGATCCGCGCAGCTTCACCTTGGCCGCCTTCGGCGGGTCCGGTCCGCTTCACGCCGCCGCCGTGGCGAAGGAGGTCGGCATTCCGAGAGTCGTCGTTCCGCGCTTTCCGGGCGTGACGTGCGCAATGGGCCTATTGGACTCGGATGCGAAGCACATTTATATGCAAAGCTGCCTTCAATCGTTGGACCGATTGAATATCGGGCAGCTGGGCGATTATTTCCGGTCGCTGGAAAAGCAAGCCATGGCGGATGCCGAGTTTGAAGGGCTGACGACGGAGCGGACATTCATCTATCGGCAGGTCGATTTGCGGTATCCGTACCAAGGGTACGAGCTGACGATCGAGTGTCCCGACGTGCTGAACGAGGATACGGCGCAACTGCTGAGGACCCGTTTTCATGAAGAGCATCAGCGGGTGTACGGCACCTCGGCGGTGAATGAAACGCCGGAAATCGTCAATGCGAGAGTGCTCCTCATCGGCAAAACGTCCAAGCTGGAGACGATGCCGTTGTCCGTGAAAGGCATCCAAAAGGAGGCTTTAAAAGGCAGCAGGCCGGCTTATTTCGACAGCGTGAAGAAGTTTGTTGAAACTCCGATTTACGATCGGAATTTCCTTGGAGCGGGCAGCGTCTTGGAGGGTCCCGCCATCATTGAGCAGGCGGACTCCACCGTCGTTGTCGAGCCGGGAATGCTCGCCGAAATGGACGGCTACGGGAATCTGTTGATTCATATTGAATCGCCTCAAAAGGCTTCCGTATTGAGCCACAGCAGCGGGAGGGTTGACCATGATTGATCCGATCACCATTGAAGTGCTGAGCTACCGGTACGGAGAAATTGTTTCGACGATGGAGCATTTGCTGTTCCACAGCGGCTATTCTCCGATTTTGCGGGAGTCCTACGACGGAAGCGCCTGCATCCTTGACAAGGACGGAAATGTGATTGTCGGGTCCGGAGCGCCGTATCACCTGTTTCCTTACTATCGAACGGTGCAGTCGATCATCCGAAAGTACGGGGATACGATGCAGCCGGAAGATAGCTTTATGGCGAACGATCCGTACACCTCCGGAAACTTTCACGTTCCCGACGTAGCGATTGTGACGCCTGTATTTTACAAAGGCAAGAGAATCGCTTTTACGGCAAGCATTGCTCACAAGCCGGATATGGGCGGGCTGGTGCCGGGCTCTTCCGGCAGCGGAGCAAGGGAAATTTTCCACGAGGGCGTCGTTTTCCCCGGCGTGCGCATTTGGTCGAAGGACGGAGTCAATCAAGACGTGGAAAGCATTATTCGCAGCAACAGCCGGGCGCCGGAAGAAGTGTGCGGAGACATCCGCGCGCAGGTCGGGTGCACCAAGGTAGGGGCGAACCGGATGATCGACATCTGCAATGAATACGGAGAAGACGTTCTGGCGGGCAGCTTCGAGGAGCTCATTCGCTTGTCCGGGAAGCTGGTGCGAAATGAGCTTGCCCGTCTGCCCGACGGGGTAAGCGAGACGGAAGCGTTTATGGACAACGACGGCGTGGAGCTGGATCGGCCGATTCGCATCCACTTGAAGGTAACGAAGCAAGGTGAGGAGATCACCTTCGATTTCAGCGGGAGCGACGAACAAGTGAAGGGTCCGGTCAACGTCAGGCCGCAATCCGCCGAGTCCGCTGCTGTGCTGGCGTTGATCGGCCTGCTCGATCCGGCCATTCCGATCAACGACGGAGTGAGGCGGGCGATCGGGTTTGTGAACCCCGAAGGGCGGGTCACGAATGCGAAATTCCCGGCGCCGGTCAACAACTATTACCCGACGACACACCTTATGTACTGCTGCGTGCAGAAAGCAATCTCCTTCTTCCACAAAGACCGGTTAGTGGCTCCGGCGGGCCTCGGCATCGGCGGTAATACGATGGGCTACGTCAAAACGCGCAAAGGCAAGCCCGGCATCCAATATGAGCTTCAAAACACATCGCTTGGAGGCACGTCAAGCAGGGACGGAGCGTTCGGAACGATTGCGATGAACCATATTACGCCGACGACGCCGATTGAAATTTTGGAAACGGAGTATCCGGTCCGCACGCTTCGCTGGGAGCCGATCGTCGACTCGGCGGGCGCCGGCAAATATCGCGGCGGATCAGGCTACGTGAAAGAATATTTGCTCCTGGAGGAGGCGAAACTCAGTGTCCGCATGGGCCATTTCAGGCATGGCACATGGGGCGTCGACGGGGGGCGCGGTTCCAATCCGGCCAAGGTCGTCATCAACCCCGGCAGAACGGATGAGGAGTCGCTTCCGCCGCTCGCGACGAGGGATTTGAAGCCGGGCGACGTCATTCGGGTAGAGCCGGCTGGCGGCGGCGGATGCGGGCATCCGTATGAACGTGAAACCGAGTTGGTGCGTTCGGATGTGGAGAACGGATACGTATCCGTAGAGGCGGCGAGAGAGATTTACGGTGTAAGTATCGATCCGGCCACGCGCTCGGTGAATGAAGAGGAAACTTTGCGTCTTCGTACGACATTGCGATAGGAGGAATTGAAATGCTATTAAAAGATAAAGTAGCCATTATTACGGGTGGAGGCAAAGGGATCGGGAAGGTGTACGCGCAGCATTTCGCCAAGGAGGGGGCCTTGGTCGTGACCGCCGACATTGACGGAGAAGCGGCGGCCCAAGCGGCGGCGGAGATCGAACGTGCAGGCGGCCGCGCATTGGGCGTCAAGGTGGACATTTCCTCCGAAGAGAGCGTCAAACGGATGGTGGAGCAAACGGTCGAAGCGTTCGGCACCGTCGACATTTTGATCAACAATGCTTCGCTGATGAGCACGCTTCCTCGCAGACCGTGGCACGAGATTCCGCTGGACGAATGGGACCGCGTCATGGCGGTCAACCTGCGGGGGATGTTTTTGACCTGTCTTGCCGTCTATCCGGTCATGAAACAGAAGCGGAGCGGAAAGATCGTCAACATCTCCTCAGGAAGAATTTTCGACGGCACACCGAATCGGCTGCATTACACCACTTCCAAGGCGGGCGTCGTCGGATTTACGAGAGCGCTGGCGAGAGAGCTTGGGGAGGACAACATCAACGTCAACACGGTAACGCCCGGACTGACGTTAAGCGATACGCAGGTCGCTTCGTCGGACAGTAATTACGTGAAGTGGCAAAACGACAAGCGCTCCTTCAAGCGGAGCCAGGTGCCGGAGGATTTGGTCGGCACCGTCATTTTCCTCGCTTCCCCAGCCAGCGACTTTATTACGGGACAAATGATTAACGTTGACGGCGGCTGGAACATGCACTAACGGTTGAAAGTCATAGCCCGTTTACAGGGGAACCCGCTGTACCGTTCATAACGGAACAGCATTTCCGCTACTTTCGACAAGTTAACATAATATGATGATTTTACAGAAAAGAATGTCCGCTAACCGAAGCTGAGAGAGCAGAATTAGCAATTTCAGCAGATTAGCGGACATTTCATTCCGGTAAATAAAGCATTTCAGTTAGATGCCACCAATTAGCGGAAATTCTTTTCCGCTAATTAGTGGCATGATGGTTGCGTAAGGCCCTCCTAACAAACGTGGTGCCTTTGTCCGGTCGCAAATTGCTCCATTCGTACTTTCAACTGCTCCTCGGTCAACACTTTTTCATCCACCAGCACCTTCTCGAGCGCTTCCGCCCAAAGTTGGTAGTAGGCCGAAACGACGTCCTCCTCGGGATGCTGCGATTCGGTTTCCTTGATCCCGCCGGCAAACTCGCGATTGAATAAGCCCCACGGGTACATTCCTTTTTTGGACAGCAGCACCGCCATGGCAAACACTCTGCTTTCCCATGGGCTGTGGAATACGAGCTCTCCGTTTTCGCGCGGCAGCTTCATCGTTTGTTCAATGGATTGAAGGAGGGAGTTCTCATCCTTGTTCATGCGTCACATTCCTTTCCGTTAAGCCAACACCGGTATTTTCGTAACCCCGATCATCGAATCCCGGGTTACGATGGAAGCCAGCTCCTCTTCGTTCATATGCTCCGTCCCCTTCGGGCGCTCCGGCAAAATCAAATAACGCACCTCTGCGTTGCTGTCAACGACCCGGATTTCCGTGGATTCGTCAAGCTCGAGCCCAAACTCGCGCAGTACGCTTCTCGGATCGATGACGACTCGGGAGCGGTAGGCCGTGCTTTTGTACCACGTCGGCGGCAAGCCCAGCAGCGCCCAAGGATAGCAGGAGCACAGCGTGCAGACGACGACGTGGTGAACGTCCGGCGTATTTTCAAGCACGATCAAGTCTTTCTGAAGCAAATCCCCGTAGCCTATTTCGTCTACCGCTTCGCGTCCGCTGGTCAACAGCCGGCGTTTGAACTCGGGATCGAGCCAAGCCTTCGCGACGATTTTCGCGCCGTTCATCGGCCCAATATCCGTCACGAACTGCTGGACGAGCTCGTCGATTTCTTCCGCAGAGAGCACGCCCTTTTCGATCAGCAGCGATTCGATCGCCATCGTTCGCACTTCCTCGAAGGACGGAGGCTTGTGGGGGCCGTGGTCATGGTCGTGATCGTGGTGATGGTCATGATGATGATTGTGATGGTGGTCGTGCTCATGGTTATGGTCATGCTTGCTCATGCTTTCGTTCCTCCCGCTTCCAAATAATCTTCCCACATTTCAATGTACAGCTTGTCTTTGGGTGAAGCGTCTTTCCCCCACAGCTCTTGGGCCTCGAAGCAAACCCGATACACAGGCTGGTAAAGATCGACGTCGTTATTCGCTTTCACATCCGGCAAGGCGTAGCTTTTAAGCACCTCTGTCACGACACCCGTTCTTCCTCTGACATACCTCGGTACGCGCGTATGGCCGAGCGGAGCGATCGCTTTCACTTGAACAACGTCCCCTGCGCCAAATCTCGGCTGAATCGGTTCGCCTTTCCGCGTCGAACCGGACGGCGTATCGATGACCGCTCTTCGTTCGGTAGAGGGGATCTTCGGCATCAGCATCCGATACGGCTCCATTTCCGGCCTCACAGGCTCGGATGCCAGTTCGGCGGTTCTTTTCTCCACTTCTTCTTTTGTCAGGTTCCCTTTTTCAATCAGCAAGCTTTCCATCCGCAGCAGCCATTTTTGATAATAAGAAGCGGTTAAGTAGTACACCGGGTGGATCCGCTCGATGCCGTGTCTCGACTCATCGGCTTGAATGATCCGTAATTTTCTGCCGAGCAGCGCATTCATCGCTCGTACGCGCCCCTCCCAACGTTCATGGAAGACGGGCTCGTTGACCTCCGGTTCGATCGGTCCGAAGCCGTCCATGCCTCCGACATCATGTATACCGTTCATAGCGTCATCTCCTTTTTCGGTAGCGCTTTCAGAGTGTGTTTGGATATTGCTGTCCGTTATGGGGAATCGTTCGTGTGTCGGTCACACATATGTATAACGATAAACTGATTTCGCCCCGCAGGCAATCCCTAAAGGACAATTTTTCCTAGAAGCTTGGAATTGGAGAAGCTTTCCTGTTCTGAAACTTTTCTACGGCTTGTACGTCTATTAGGGAAGGAGCAAGTCAGTCGACTAGGGGAGAGAAGAGAGTATGTGGAAAAAAGCGGTCCAAATTGCATTGCTGTTCGTTGTATTGATTGGAACATTGCCGGCGAATGCGGCGACGGCGGTGTCGACATCCGCAATGCAAGTGCTTTTATATGTCAATCAGGCGAATTCCTTCGTCAACGGAGAGCAGGTCCAGCTCGATTCTCCGGCGACGGTCGTCGAAGGGAAAATGTACGTCCCGGTAAAATTTCTAGGGGATCAATTTGGATTTCCTGTCGTTTTTGACGGGGCGAGCGGAACGATTGCGATGAAGGCGGGAGCGTCCGACGTGCTGATTCAGCTGCAGGACAAAACGGCGCTCATCGACGGAATGCCGGGGCCGCTCGAGCCTACCTTCCGCATCATCAACGGCCGCCTGATGGCGCAGCTGACGTGGATGATGGACCGGATCGGAGCGAAGTACAAATACGACCCCGTACTCAACCGGGTGGAGGTCGTCTATTTGCCGATGCCGAACGGACTGGACAACGACGACGAAGCGACAAGCCGCCCGGTGGCGAAGTTTGCCTTTGGCAAATCCAGCTACAAAATGGGCGAGCTGATTCATTATATCGACTTGAGCTACGATGTCGACGGGGACGGCATTCAATTCGTTTCATGGAAAAATAAGGAGAAGGCGTTCTTTACGCCGGGCGTCAAGCAGGTGTCGCTCCAAGTGACGGACAGCAAGGGCAACGTCAGCAGCTTGTATACCCGAGAAATTACAATTGAGAATGAGTGGCTGAATACGCCCATAGAGTTCCAGATGAAATACGCGGATCCGCAAAGCCTCATCAAACTGTCGCGGAGCGACATTACGACGCACTTTACGTCGGCGGAGAAGCTGCCGGTAGCGGTTCGCGCAGAGCGGGGGCGGACGCTCTTGGTCAGCGACAGCCCGGAGAACGTAACGGAGCGCGGCATTTTGTATCGTGATACGGTGGACGGCAAAGCGCGGCTGTACGCCAATCATCTGAACGCGATGGACCGCAGGCTGCAATTTGCGATTTTTGCCACGAATGACGGCGAGGAGCCGGTGAAAATCGAGACTACGCGCAAGGGCGAGGTGTACCCGTCGATCTATGCGAACTTGATCGGCTATCAGGCGAGCGTCGATTTCTTGCTGGGCGCCGACAAGAAGAGGCCTGTCATCGTCAATCCGGGCGATACGGCCGTTTACGCGATGCTGCCCGACTTCCGTCCGGGGCAGGGCATCAATCTCATCTACGATGTCGAAACGGATGGGGAGGTTACGTTCTCGTTCGTCGCGATGATTCCGAACGATCCGATGGAAGCGATCGTTACCTACCCGGAGCTGCCATACGTGAACCACGTCAGAGGCACCTTCCCGGTGTCGGAGCTGATCTGGAACGTAGATGCGGGCGATGCGAACGGCGCCAGCGCCATCACGATCGGCGACAACATACGTGACGTGTTCGTGGAAGGCTACGATACGTTCCGGGAACAGACGGTTCCTAATTACGGGAACTATGGAGTGACGTACAACATACGGGTGGATCGTCCGGGCAAATCGGCGGTCGTGCTCGTGCCTCGCGGCGGACCGTTCAAAGGACCGTTCAAGGTCGGCGGAGAGCTGCTGCTGGCGCCGGCTTCCGGTACGATCACCGCTTATGACGGCGTCTTCCTGCTGACACGCACGGACGGGACGGAGCCTTACATCGATATCGAGTTTACGCCGCCTGCCGGCTCCGCGTTCCCGGTCGATTTAGTTTTCTATCCGTTAGAGTAAGCGCAAAGGCCAACCAATCTCCACGTATTGGTTGGCCCTTTCTTTTGCATGAACATATTTTAGCGTTCCAGCAGCAGCTTCGCTCCCGCATCTCCCACGCCGGCGGGCGGCCAAGAGCTTAGATCCAACGGGTAATCCGAGCCCGGCACAATGCGTTCCTCGCCGACCAGCTCCGTTAAAGCTTTCAATGACGTTTCGTTCAACAGCACCGTGTCGTACCAGAACCGTTTTAAATATTCGGACGGGTAATCGGCGATGCTTCCGGAAACGAGCGGGGTGTTTTCATACCCTTTGTCTACACGATTGATCTGATATGGCAAAAAGCCCCCGCCGTGCGCAATTAACATTTTCACATTCGGGTACTTGTCCGTCAAACCGCTCAGCAGCAAATCGGTAAAATATACGGTCGTTTCCCACAGCACCCCGATGAGATTGGGCATCAATCTTCGCTTTAGCCTCGGATCCTCGCACGAAAGGGGGTGGATGAACACGATCGCCTTCTGGCGATCGGCTTCCTCCCAGAAAGGACGGTAAAATTCATCAGAGAGCATGTGCGGGGACGCGCCCGGACCGATGATGGCTCCCCTCAGTCCCATGCTCATCGCCTGCTTCAGCTCCATCGCCGCCTGCTCCGGGGAGGTGAAGGTGAGAGTGGCCATCGCCGTAATGTGCTCGGGATGCTTGCGCGCCCAGTCGGCCAGCCCTTTGTTGTAGACTTGGACCAATTCTTTGGTGATTGCTTCGGGAAATTCGTACAGAAAAAGCTGGCGGGCAGGGGTCACCAACGAATGGCGGATGCCTGCTTGCGACCGTTCTTCCAAATAGCGCGAAGCGTCGACGAGCGAGTCCTTCAATTCGAGCGTCCAGCTTCCGACACTCAGAAATTCAAATTTTTTCGGATCTCTCATTTCCCGTTTGACATGGAGTGCGTTTCGGTTGTCTGTGACCCAATCGAGCACTTCGCTCGGGATGAAATGGCTGTGAAAATCGTACATCCGCATTCCCTCTTTCCTGAAGGTTCCCTCCCTCTATCCGTATGCCGGGTCAGGAACTGATTTTCTTGAATTATAGCTTGGGATGAAACGTATGCATAGACGGGGCGTAATGTCCTCGGTGCATTCCTCGTTTTGTGTTTAGGTCCGGTTTTCGGTACAATAATGCAGATAATGAGCAGCGTTATTTTCGAAGGAAGCGGTGGCGCAACGAATGATATGGCATGAACTGACAATATATACGACCGAGGAAGCGAGCGAGGCGATTGCCGACTGGCTGCACCGGGAAGGAGCCGGCGGCGTATCGATCGAGGAATCGGGCAGTCTCGCGCGAAAGCGCGATACGTCGCTTGGTCAATGGTATGAGAAGCCGCTAAACGACATTCCCGAAGGAGACGCGGTGATGAAGGCGTATTTCGCGGAAGGGACCGATTCGCACCGAATGGCGGCAGAGCTGGCGGGCTTCCTGAAACAGCTTCCGGAGTTCGGGCTGAATCCGGGGAAATGCGATATCACGTACGCCTCCATTCATGAGGAGGAGTGGGCCGACGCTTGGAAGCAATATTTCAAGCCGACGCACGTTTCCGACAAGCTGGTGATTAAGCCAACGTGGGAGACGTATGAGCCGAAGCCCGGGGAGATCATCATCGAGCTTGACCCGGGAATGGCGTTCGGTACGGGCACGCACGCTACGACCGCGCTGTGCATGCGGACGCTGGAAAGCGTCGTGCAGCCTGGCGATCACGTGATCGACGTAGGGACAGGCTCAGGCATTTTGGCGGTGACGGCGGCGCAACTCGGCGCGGAGAGGGTGCTGGGGCTCGATCTGGATCCGGTTTCGGTTTCAAGCGCGACCGAGAATGTCCGGCTGAACGGACTGGAGGGGCAAATCGACGTTCGGCTCAGCGATCTGTTGGGTGCGCTTCGGGAAAACGGCGAGCAGCCGATTGGCGTGAGGCTGCCTGTCCAAGTCGTGGTCGCCAACATTCTCGCGGAAATAATTATGACGTTTACGGACGATGTGCACGAAGCGCTTGAAGCGGGCGGCGCCTACATTGCATCCGGTATCATTACGAGCAAAGAGCGGGATGTGTGCCAGGCGCTGGAGCGTACGGGCTTCACGCTGGAAAGCCGTCACGAAGACAGCGGGTGGGTTGCGCTGGTGGCGCGAAAGAGGGGGAACGGATGAATTTTGCCTTTGATCTTGAACATTTGCCGTTCATCTTTCTGGCCATCATCGTCGCCTTTACGTTTCATGAATATGCGCACGCGGCAAGCGCCTACCGGTTCGGCGATCCTACGGCGCACAGCCTCGGCCGGGTCACGCTGAACCCCGCATCGCATATCAGTCTGCTGGGACTTATCTTTATTATGCTGCTCGGGTTCGGCTGGGCGCGTCCGGTCCCCGTTGACCGGTCGCACTTCAAGCGCCCCCGGCTGATGGGCATTGTCGTATCGGCGCTGGGGCCGCTCAGCAATCTGGTAATCGCTCTTATCGCGGCTCTTCTGCTTGCCGTCATCTTCGCCTCGGGCGTGATGGATCAGGCTTCGATCGGAGTGCACGATGCGGTTGCGCTGACTTTCTTTTATTTAGTCCATATCAATCTTTTATTGTTTCTGTTCAACCTGCTGCCGCTGCCGCCGCTTGACGGCTACCGGATTATGGAGGATGTGGCGCCGGAGTCGCTGCGTCCGACGATGCGTCGTTACGAGCCGTGGGGCGTTTACATTTTTCTATTGATCGTCTTCATTACTCCATTGTTCAATCTGACGATTGGGCCGCTTCTGAAGGAAATTCAGGTGTGGCGGGATACGCTCATTTATACGACGACCGGCTGGTTCGGCGTGTCGATTGACTGGCGGGCGATTTTCGAATTATAAGGCGGGAAGCCGCAAGCTGGCATCGATTGGCTGAAGTACAGTGATGGCTTTTGCCGTGCAAACGATGTAAACTGGAGTGAAACAGTAAACATGCAGCGCTATTTTATTCCCCCGGACGATATGCTGGAAAATAAAGCGGTCGTAAGCGGAGACGATGCGCATCATCTCATAAGGGTCATGCGCGCCGCTCCGGGAGACCAAGTGATCTTAAGCGATGGCGCGGGCCGGGAATGTCTGGCGGAAGTGGTTGAACTGAATAAAGACAGCGCTTTGCTTCGCATTGTCGAAGAACGCGCCTCGGAGAGCGAACCTCGGGCAAGCGTGTGGATCGCGCAGAGCTTGCCGAAGGGAGACAAGCTCGAGACCGTCATTCAGAAAGGAACCGAAATCGGCGCTATTCGCTTCGTGCCGTTCGTATCTGCGCGCACTGTCGTGCAGTACGACGCCCGCAAGGAGGCGAAGCGGCTTGAGCGGTGGAGGAAGATCGCCAAGGAAGCTGCGGAGCAGGCGCATCGCGGACGCGTGCCTGAAGTGAATGAGCCGCTGTCGTGGCGGGGGCTGCTGGCGCTCGCGAAGGAAGCGGACACCGCGCTGCTGTGCTACGAAAAGGAAGGCGGCCGACAGCTTCGCGACGAGCTGTCCGGGCGGGATTTCACGCGCGGTCCCGTTCTTGTCGTCATCGGCCCGGAAGGCGGCTTTACGGATGCGGAGGCGGCTGAGGCTGAGGCGGCGGGGATCGTTCCGGTCGGACTCGGACGGCGCATTTTGCGCACCGAGACGGCGGGACTTACGGCGTTAAGCTGCATTATGTACGAAACCGGTGAGATGGGAGGAGCATGAGCCATGCCGACAGTGGCTTTTCATACATTAGGCTGCAAAGTGAATTTCTACGATACGGAAGCGATTTGGCAGCTATTTAAGCAGGACGGCTACGAGCAGGTCGACTTCGAAACGAATACGGCGGATGTATACGTGATCAACACGTGCACCGTAACGAATACGGGAGACAAAAAAAGCCGCCAGATGATTCGCCGCGCCGTTCGCCGAAATCCGGAGGCGGTCATTGCGGTTACAGGCTGCTATGCACAAACGTCGCCAGCCGAAATATTGGCGATTCCGGGCGTCGATCTCGTGATAGGCACGCAGGGCCGGGAAGAGATCGTGACGCTTGTGAAGCAAGTCCAGGCGAAGCGCGAGCCGTTGAACGCGGTGCGCAACATTATGAAGACAAGGCAGTTCGAGGAGCTGGACGTGCCTGATTTTGCCGACCGCACCCGGGCGTTCTTGAAAATTCAGGAAGGCTGCAACAATTTCTGCACGTTCTGCATCATTCCGTGGTCGCGCGGCCTGCTGCGCTCCCGTCAGCCGGAAAGTGTCATGAAGCAGGCCCGGATGCTGGTGGATGCCGGTTATCGGGAAATCGTGCTGACCGGGATTCATACGGCAGGCTACGGCGAAGATTTGGACGGCTACAACTTTGCCGACCTTCTGCGTGATTTAGGAAAAGTGGAAGGCCTGAAGAGGCTTCGCATTTCCTCGATCGAAGCAAGCCAGATTACCGACGAGGTCATCGACGTGCTCATGAGCTCGGACGTATACTGCCGCCATCTGCACGTTCCGCTGCAGGCGGGCGACGACGACGTGCTCAAGCGGATGCGCAGAAAGTATACGATGGCGGAATATGCGGAGCGGATCGCCCGCATTCGCGAGCGGTGGCCGGAGGTCGCAATTACGACCGATGTCATCGTCGGCTTCCCGGGCGAAACCGAAGAGATGTTCGAGAACGGCTATCGGTTCATGAAGGAAATCGGCTTCTCGGAAATGCATGTATTCCCGTATTCGAAGCGCACCGGCACGCCGGCCGCCCGGATGGTCGACCAGGTCGATGAGGAAGTGAAGAACGAGCGGGTGCACCGTTTGATCGATTTGTCCGAGGAGATGCAGCTTGCTTATGCGAAGCGGCATGTCGGACAAGTGCTTGAGCTCATTCCGGAGCGGGAAGCGAAAGGAATGGAAGGCTATGTAGCCGGATATACCGACAACTACTTGCACGTTGCCGTTCAGGGAGACGAGTCTCTTGTCGGCCGCGTCGTTCGCGTACGCATCACGGAGGCGGGCGTGAATGAGTGCAAAGGCGAGCTGCTTGAAGTGATCCAAGATGCGGAAGCAAAGACTGAAACATTGACGAAAGCAGCTTCGTTTTAATCGTAAAAAGGGATTGGAGGAGGAAACGCGGCTTGCCGGGCGGACTCCTCCTTTTTGTAGATAAATTGAAGAAGAAGGGGAGAGGCTTGTGAAGGAAATATCTGCAGGGGGCGTTGTGTATCGCCGGTCGGAAAGCGGCGTGGAGATCCAGCTGATTCATGACCGGTACGGGAAAATCTCGCTGGCGAAAGGGAAGATGGAGCCCGGTGAGACGATCGAGCAGACAGCCCTTCGCGAAATTGTAGAGGAAACCGGCATTCGGGGAGCGATTAAAGAGCGGCTTGAGATGATAACTTACAAATATAATCATCCTGCACATGGAACGATCGATAAGGAAGTGCATTATTATCTTGTCGAAGCGCTGGGCGGGGACTTGGTCGCTCAAGTTGAAGAAATCCGCGGCGTTGCCTGGTACTTGCCCAATGAGGCGTGGCGAAAGCAGCGGGAGAGCGGATACGGCAATAACGATTCCGTGCTGCGCAAAGCGTTGGAAAGGCTTGGACATCCCGTTTCGGAGGAGGCATAAACTGCAGTGAGCAGCCAAGTGAAGCAGTTGGAAACCTATATCGATCATACGTTTTTGAAGCCGGATGCAACGGCAAAGCAGATTGACAAGCTGTGCGCCGAAGCGAGAGAGCACGGTTTTTTCAGCGTCTGCGTAAACGGCGTATGGGTGCCGTATTGTGCGAAAGCGCTTGACGGCTCCAGCGTGAAGATCGCCGCCGTCGTCGGCTTTCCACTCGGCGCCGGTTCCGCTCGCGCGAAGGCGTTCGAAGCAGAGGATGCAGTAAAGCTTGGAGCCGACGAGATCGACATGGTAGCGGGAATCGGCCTGCTGCTCGACGGGCGTTACGACGAGGCTAGAAGCGATATACGCGAGGTGGTGGAAGCGGTGCAAGGCGGCGCCATCGTGAAGGTCATTCTTGAGACGGGCTTTCTCGCGGATGAGCAGAAGCGGATTGCTTGCCTACTGGCGGAAGAGGCTGGGGCCAACTTTGTCAAAACGTCGACGGGATTCGGTCCGGGCGGCGCAACGGTAGAGGATGTGAGGCTGATGCGGGCGACCGTTTCGAAGGAGACGGGTGTGAAGGCGTCAGGCGGAATCCGCGACCGAGATACGGCGGTCCGGATGATCGAAGCCGGGGCCAACCGGCTCGGCACAAGCTCGGGCGTGGTGATCGTTACCGGCCAAGCGGGCTCATCCGGGGCGTATTGAAGCCGATATAGCAGAAGGGCAGTGCGAAGGCGGAGCAGATGACGTTGAAGATCGCCTGCGCTCGGGCGAGCTGATCGTACGGCGACGACGTTCCAATGGAGGAAAGCCATTCGAGCTGTTGAATAAAAGGAAAGAACAACAGACTGCCTCCGATATTGAGCAAAATGTTCGACCAGGCGACATATTGCCCGGCGCGGCTGCCGCCGATACAGGCGATCAGCGCGGTGGAGCACGTTCCGATGTTCGCACCGAGGACGATGGCGATTCCCAGCTCCACCGAGATGGCCTGAACGGCAGCGAGGCCCATCGCTACCGTTATGGTGGCGGTGCTCGATTGAATGACGGCGGTAATCAGCGCCCCGGCCAACAGTCCCCAGAGCAAGCTGCGCTGCGACTGCTCCAAAAACCAGACGAATAACCCTCTGGATTGCAAATCTGGGACAATGCTGTACATCCACTCCATCCCGAGCAAAATAGCAGCGAACCCGCATAGTGTCAGAACAAAGCAGCGGAGCGGGATCGAATAGCGCGCCAGGAAACGCAGCGCCCGCGCATGCGGCTGTAGCTGCCGTTTGTGCTGCGCGTTCCGGAGCGGTAAGAGCAGCAGCACAAGCCAAACAGTGCTCGAGCCGAGCAGCAGCGGGAGCGCTCGCTCGCTTACATCCAGACCGAGCATCTCGGTCGTAATGCAGGCGCCGATGTTGGCACCGAGCACAATACCGAGTGTCTGGCGGAACGTCAGCACGCCGGCGTTCACAAGGCCGATTGTGATGACGGTGACGACGGCGCTCGATTGCAGTGCCGTCGTCGCTACCGTGCCGGTGACGAGCCCGCGGAACGGCGTGTTGGTGAACCTCCGCATAAAGGCGAAGAGAAACGGTCCGGCCCATTCGTTCAAGCCGATCTCCATCGCTTTCAGACCGAATAGAAAGATAGCGAGGCCAATGCCGAGCGGGATGACAATGTCTTGTGCGAACACGGGCATCGCCTCCTTTCGAAAGTACATAAAAAAGATGCATACTAATGATATGAAACAAGCAGGACGGGCATGACAAGCTGAGGAGGTGCAGGAACATCGCTGCAATAGTGTTGAAAAAATCCCGCCGAAAGCGGGTTGAAGCGGGGCATCCGTGGATTTATCAAAACGAAGTGGAGCGTATTGACGGCGAATTTGAGCCTGGAGACGTGCTGTCCGTCACGGACCATCGGGGAAAGCTTCTCGCTTCCGCCTATGCGAATCCCCGCTCGCAGATGATCGGAAGAGTGGTTGCTTACGGAGCGCTCGAAAGGATGGATTCGGCGTTCTTCATCGAGCGGTTTCGCCGCTGTTTGGCGTGGCGGGAACGGTTTGTGGAAGAAGGGGGAGCGTATGCCCGGATCGTGTACGGGGAAGCGGACTTCCTCCCGGGTTTGACGGTCGATCGATTCGGAGACATGCTGGTGGTGCAAATCGTGACGCTGGGCATGGATCGCGTTCGCGAATCGATCGTAGAAGCGCTCGTCGCCGTCTTTCGGCCGAAGGGCATCTACGAGCGCAGCGACGTCGCCATCCGCGAGCTGGAAGGGCTTGATCAGCGGACGGGCGTGCTGTACGGAGAATGCCCGCGAACGGTCGTCATTCAAGAGAACGGGCTGGCGCTTGAAGTGGATATTGTGGAAGGGCAAAAAACAGGATATTTTTTCGACCAGCGGGAAAACCGGGCAAGCTTGAAGCCGCTTATGACCGGCTGGGGATGGCGGAGCGGTGTTTCGCTGCGCGAAATCGGCGAAGCGGGCGAGCGGCGCGTCGTACCGGTGAATGCGAAGGGCAACGAAGTGACGTTCCCGTATTGGGACGGAGCGACGGTGCTGGAATGCTTCTCGCATACCGGCAGCTTTACACTGCATGCGTGCCGATACGGCGCCAAGAAGGTAACGTGCCTGGACATCTCGGACCACGCCGTGGAGACGGCGCGGCGCAACGCAGCCCGCAACGGCTTTGAGGATCGGGTCGAATTCGTGGTGGCGAATGCGTTCGATTATTTGCGGGAGCAGGTTAAGGGACTTGAAGAACGGACCGCCCGCTCCGCTGCCGGCGAAGGCATCGCAAAGGTGGATACGTCGAAGCCGCTTGGAAGCGCGGGGCGGACGTGGGACGTCGTCATTCTCGATCCTCCGGCGTTCGCCAAGACGAAAGGCGCTGTCGAGAGCGCTTGCCGCGGGTACAAGGACATTAATCTTCACGGCATGAAGCTTGTAAACGAAGGCGGCTTCCTGGTGACGGCGAGCTGCTCATACCATGTTCGTCCCGAGACGTTTCTCGAAACGATCCATGCGGCCGCCGCCGATGCGGGCAAGCTGCTGAGGCTTGTCGAGTACCGTGGGGCGGGAAAGGATCATCCGCAGCTGCTTGGCGTGGACGAAGGAAACTATTTGAAGTTTGCGATCTTTGAAGTTCGAAGCAGAGCCTGACGGCCGTTATCGCATAAAAAGGCCTCCTGCCGTTGAACAACCGTTCAATGGACAGGAGGCCTTTTTATTGATTACCAAACTTGAATGACTTGGGCCTTGTCCGCCGCTTCATAAATCGAAACGATGTCATAGCCCTCTTCCTCCCACTCTTTAGCAGGGGGCGTTCCTTGTCTTAACGCAACCAACACCTTGATTCCATTTGCGCGCAATTTGCGGGCGTGTTCGATTCCTTCCGAGCCGGATCCGAAAATCGCTACCGTTTTTCCCTTCAAATGCTCAAATGTTTCCACTACTTCTGCTGTGTCGTGATTGGACATATTCTAACCCCTTTCACCGTGCGTCCTTTTGTATGATGTCCGTGAGGCAACGTTGTTGCTTATTGCCAAGGCGAGACCGTGACGAGCAGAGGGGACGGTTCGCCTTCTCCTCCCGCCGTTTTCAGCGCCATATCGGTCTCTTTCAGCGGATAGTTATGCGAATTCATAATGCTGAGCGGGAATTTTCCGGAAGCGATGCATTGAACGGCCATCTCGACCGATTCGAAGCTGTGTCCGCGCACGCCTTTGACATTCAGCGTTTTATTGATCGCAACGTCGATATCGAAATCAGGGATTTTCTGGTATTTGTGAGCTCCGAAAATGACGGTCGCGCCCATACCGGCCGCAGCCATCGACGATTGTACCGGCTCGCTGCCGCCTGAGGTGACGTCGATGACGAGATCCGCCATTTTGCCGCCGGTAATCTCTCGAACGCGCTCTTCCAAGTTTTCGGTCTGCACATTCACCGTATAATCCGCGCCAAGCTTCCGGGCGAGTTCCAACCGCTTTTCGCTGCTGGTTCGGCCTGTTACAATAACGCATTCTGCTCCTGCATATTTTGCCGCGAGGGCGCAAGCAAGTCCTTGCTGTCCCGGACCTTGGATCACTACCGTCTTGCCCGGACCGACGCCGCCCTGAATACACATCCACTCAAATCCGTTGGAAAGCGGCAGTGTCAACGCCGCCTCAACCGCAGGCACGTGGTCCGGCATCTTATGAAGCACGGCATTCGGATGCAGGTACATATATTGGCTGAATCCACCCCACAGGGAAGGGGATACGCCGACCGAAGTGACGCCGTATCGGAGGGCGCCCCCGTTCGGATCGGTCTGTGTGCACAAGCGGAACAAGCCGGTCCGGCATCTGTGGCACAGTCCGCACGGAATGTATTCCTCCATCGCTACCCGATCGCCGACTTTGACGCCCCAGCGCTCCGCTGCGGCTTCCCCGATTTGTTCGATATGGCCGACGACGTGGTGTCCTAATATTCTTTGCACCGGAGATTTTTTATAATACGTTACATCCGTTCCGCAAACCCCGACGACTTCAACCTTCAGTAAGCCGGCGTCCGGGGCAATGTGCGGCATGTCGAATTCGCGGATTTCCGTCACTCTCGGCTCGACCGCAACCGCCGCCAAAATCTTTTCTCCCATTGAATTTGACTCCTTTGCTCTACGATTTCGAACCTGAATAAAACCTAATGGATGAACAATTTCTGCTCATCCATTAGAGATTGGGTGGATCCTATGATCGAATAATTAAACGACTTCTTCCTCGGCCATGCCGTTCTCAAGCTCTTCCAAAGTGAAATGGAGGTGCTTCTTCGCGGCGACTTGGAAAGGAGCGTTGTTCGGAAGCAGAACCGCAGCAGCGCGAACCTTGTGCGTTTCCGGATCCAATCCCGGCGGCTCGATGCCGTTCATTAAATTTTTGCAAGCGTTAAGAACGGCTCTGCGCGCTTTAATAATCGCCGCGTCGCTTGTCCCGAGACGCTCCGCGGAGCGGTCGGCGATGCTGCCTTGGCTCTCCTGAACCGCTTGGTCCTCTGCGGAAACGCCGATGATGCCTGCGGTGGAGCCGCCTTCTTTTTGCAGCTTTCGGTCGATCAAATAGTCGTTGTCCTTGTTGGCTATTGTCCGCTTGGAGCCTTCCAAAAGCTTCAAGTGCAGCCCGAGGCCGGAAAGCTCACGCTTCATATCTTCTTCGGTAAGCGGCTGATCCGGACGCCAGCTCCAGCTCCAGGTCATGCAGTTATCGTCGTCGACCGGTACCCATGCGTGGCCGCCTCTCGGCGCGCCTCCGAAAGGAGGAATCATTGTGAACCAAGGCATCAGGAACTGCGTGATGCGCCAGTAGTTTTCCTCTTCGTTCGCTTTACGCTTCGCGCCGATCAGCAAACCGTAGTCCTCTTCGGCCACTTCAAACTTCGGCGAAGTATCTTTTGCAAGCAGGTCTTTGCTTTTCCCTTTCGATACGCCCAAGCCCAATACGGAGCCTGCATGCAGGATCGATACGTGGCTCGAATCGATGCCGCCTTCAAGCGCCTGGAAGTAGTTGCACTCTTGCATACGTCTGGTGACGAAACGGTGAGATTCCGGGACGAGCATCCATTCTTGTTCAGGCAGCGCCGGCTTCAGCTCGGGAGGTCCCATATACGTCCAAATCACCCCGCCGCGCTCTTCGCATGGGTACGATTTAATCGTTACCTTATCTTTAAAATTGCTTTCCGGCGGTTCGGACGGCATATCGACGCATTGTCCTTCCGTGTCGAATTTCCAGCCGTGGTATGCGCAACGAATGCCGCAGCCTTCGTTCAGACCGAAAAACAACGAAACTTTGCGGTGGGGGCAAAACTCATCGACAAGTCCGATTTTCCCGTTCGTATCCCGGAATGCGAGAAGCTGTTCGCCCAGCAACGTAACTCTTACAGGCGGGCAATCCGGCTCCGGAAGCTCTACCGATTCTAATGCAGGGATCCAATACCTCCTGAACAAATTACCCATCGGTGTGCCGGGTCCTGTTCGGGTCAGCATTTCATTGTCTTCGCGTGATAACATGCGGGTTATGCTCCTTTCGTGAACAGCAGTCTCAGATGAATCAAGCTTACGTATTTGCTGTCATTCTAAACCCGCATCGCAAATGAAAACAAATTGTATGTTTTAATGTGACCCATATGAAAAGTTAATACAGTTGTTATTTCTTCATGACCTATAGGAAAATGCAATGCTTCTACTGTCCTTGTAAATTTTGAAATAACGCCGTTGCGGCTTGAATCGTATTTTCTTTCAGGGGACCCGGCACCGATTGTGTAAATAACAAATAAATCGGGGAAGGAGGCAGCGGCTTGGCCAATGGCAGCTCGACGAGCTGGCCGCTCTTAAGCTCATCGATTACGATCATCCTTTGCAGAAAAGCGACGCCCAACTCTTTGCGGAGCATCATTTTGATCCATCCCAGATGATTGATTTCGACATTTTGGAAGTTTTGCAAGCCTTGCTTCTGCAAATATTGCTCCATGATTTTCGTTGTCGGGAAAACACGGTTATAGATAATGATTCGTTCGTTCTTCAAATCCGCCGCCGATAAAGGGCCGCGGTTCGCTAACGGATGGTCCGGGCTGCAGACGAGAATGTTTTTTTCTTTGGTGACTTGTACGGCATTGAGATCAGCAGAATCATGCTCGGTGGAAAGATAGGCAAGTCCGATGTCGATCTCGCCGCTTCGTATGCCTTCCACGATATCGTTGGTAACCATTACCTTTACTTCAAATTCAACATTCGGGAAAGACTCATAAAGAGATTTCAGCAGCTCGGGCAGTATGACCTCTCCCATATAATTCGGACAGGAGATGATCACTTTCTTTTGTTCCTTCTGGGCCTCCTGCAGCGCCTCGGCGCCTTGCTGGATGAGCTCATACGCCTGCTTAAAAAAAGGCAGCACGATTTCGCCGGCCTCGGTCAGAATGACCTTCTTGCCGCTGATCCGTTGAAACAATTGTGCGTTCAATGACTGCTCTAAATGCTGGATCCGCAGGCTTATGGTCGGCTGGGTGGTGTATAAAGCATCTGCGGCAACGGAAAAGCTCTCTTTTTCAACAACCTTTAAAAATGCTTCTATATGTTTAAGTTCCACAACGAATCCACCGCCTAGGGGTATTTAGTTTTCGTATGGGTCACATTAAAGATATTAATTTGTATGCGGCTTACCCATGGGTTTAATATTAACGTAGTTTATTGGTTTATTCTATGGATAAATTAAGAGGGGGAACAATATGAAACAGAAATCGATGTTGCTTTTGATGTTAACGGTTGTCATGCTCGTTGTAAGCGCTTGCGGAGGCGGTGCGGCCCAGGAGCCTTCAACCGGTGGAGAAGCTGCCGGCGGACAAGCGGCGGCAGATAAGCCGTCCTACACATTCAAGCTGACAACAATTGTACAAGCCGACCATCCGTGGGTAAAAACGGCAGAAAAGTTTAAGGAAGAATTGAACACACGTTCCGAAGGCAGAATGAAGCTCGAAATTTTCCCGGCAAGCCAGTTGGGAAAAGAGGCTGATATGGTTCAGCAAATTTCTTCCGGCGCAGTAGACTTCGGGTACATTACTACAGCTTATATGTCTACTCGCGCTTCCTCCTTGAACGCATGGTTCATGCCGATGCTGTTCGCGAATACGGAAGAAACGGCAGCAATGCGGAATGCGGAATCCGCGCAAAACCTGCTGAGCGTGCTGGAGCCGCAGGGCATTATCGGCATGGATTGGCTCATGACGGGCAACCACAGCATTCTTATGAAGAACGGCGGTTCGATGCTGACGCCTGAATCGTTTGCGGGCAAGAAGATCCGCGCTCCTGGCGGCAACGTTATCAACGATTTTTATACTGCACTGAAAGCAAGCCCGGCTACGATGCCGCTTCCGGAGGTATACAACGCGGTGCAAACCGGTGTCGTAGACGGTGTCAACGCGAGCGTAGACTCCACTTGGACCGAGAAATATTATGAAGTAGCTAAAGAATTTACGATGTTGAACCAGTTCGCTTTCAACGCGATGGTCGTAATGAGCAAGGCTACGCAAGACAAGCTTTCTCCAGAGGACCAGCAAATCGTTAAGGACGCTATGAAAGCTGCAATCGATTGGGGCAATGACTACGTGCTCGAAAACGAAAAAGTTATATTGAAGCAATTGGAAGAAGCGGGCGTTACCGTTTATGAAGTGGAAGATAAAGAACCGTTCAAAGCTTTGACGGGTTCGATTTGGGCGAAGTATTCCGAGGATCCGCTTATTAAAGCCTTCATCGAGGATGCTACGAAGTAATTAGGATTATTGGGAGGCAGTGTTTGTGAATTTGATTGGGAAACTAAGTGACGGTGTGTTTCAAATTGAAAAGTTTCTCGTCAGCATCTTTGTGAGCTTAATGTTTATTTCATTAACGATGTCCGTCATATTTCGCTATGCATTCAACCACCCCTTGCATTGGGCGGATGAAACGGCAATCTTCTCGATGATTTGGACTACGTTTATCGGCGGAAGTATGGGAGTTAAACGGCAGCAGGCTGCTGCCGTTACTCTCATTACGGATAAATTGAAGGGTGCCGCGCTCAAAGCTATGCTGATGATTGCGTTTCTGATTACATTCGCTTTTTGTTTATTCATCTTAATTTTGGCGTATCAGTGGATCAGCGCTCCGGCGATTTGGTTTCAAAATTCAACCTCTATGAATTTGCCGATGTTCTATCCGTATTTAAGCGTGCCAGTCGGTTTTCTTTTTATGACGATTCACGCGTTTGATTTGGTGCTCAAAACCCTGACTTCGAAGGAGGTGGGGTAAATGGCGGCCATACTCGTTTTCGTTGTCCTGCTGTTGATTTCAGTTCCGATTTCCATCGTGCTTGGGATAACCGGGATCAGCTACATTTTCGCGAGCGGGAACACGATGCTGCTGGCTTCCGTCCCGCAAAATATTTACGGGTCGCTTGAAAGCCACGGCTTGCTGGCGATTCCCCTGTTCATGCTTGCCGGAGAACTGATGAACTACGGCGGCATTACGACCCGCTTAATTAAGTTTGCGAAATCGATCGTCGGTCATTACAAAGGCGGTCTTGCATACGTCAACGTTATTGCGAATACGTTTCTAGCTTCTATCCTGGGCTCTTCTTTGGCGCAAACGGCTGTCATGAGCCGCGTCATGGTGCCTGCCATGGAGAAGGAAGGCTATCAGCGCGACTTTGCTGCGGCGACCACCGCCGCATCGGCGATGCTCGGACCGATCATTCCGCCGAGCATGATCTTTATTATTTATAGCGTCGGATCCAACACTTCGATCGGCGCGATGTTTTTAGCCGGTATTATGCCGGGGATCCTGCTTGCAGTTTCCTTCATTTTATTGATCGCTTACTACGGCTATAAACATAATTTGCCGAAGGAAGAGAGAGAGCCTTTAAAGAACGTGGTGATTTCGTTCTTTCAGGTGGTTCCGGCGCTGCTCGTTCCGGGCATCATTATCTTCGGTATTTTGGGCGGTATCTTTACCGCTACGGAGTCGGCGGCGATCGCCTGCTTTGTCTCCGTTATTGTCGGTTTCGGTTTTTACCGCGAGCTGAAGATTAAAGACTTACCGAGCATTTTGGTCAATACGGCGGTCACGACCGGAACGGTTACGTTCCTGATTTCGATGGCAAGCTTGTTCGGCCTCGTCATTACGTTCGAGAGATTACCTCAAATGATCGCCGACTGGATGACGACGTTAACGGATAGCCCGATTGTGTTCCTTTTGCTCGTCAATATTTTCCTGCTGCTCGTCGGCATGGTGATGGACGGCATTGCGGCGCTCATTATTCTTGTTCCGATATTGGCTCCGCTTGCACCGGTTTTCGGAGTCGATCCGGTACACCTTGGCGTTGTCATTTGCTTGAACATGGTTATCGGCAGCTTGACGCCACCGGTCGGCGCGGGGTTATTTATCGCCTCCTCGGTCGGAGAGGTCAAATTCGAAACGCTTGTGAAAAGGATTTGGCCGTTCCTGTTCGTTGCCTTTATCAACTTGATCATTATTACGTATTGGCCTGACCTTGTCATGTGGATTCCGCACATGTTTGCGCCGAAATAAGCTTACATTTGCATAATAGGTAAAGCTCAAGCCCCCGGGTCCGTCCCGCGGGGTTTGCTTTTTTAAGACATTACAGCATGAATGGGAGAGTTTGGAACGATGGGTTTTCTTTTTGCGTTTTTGTCGGCGCTGTTTTTCACGTTGAACAGCATGTTTTTGAAAAAAGGAATGCGCGCCTCGGAAAAAGACAACGGCGTGTTCATGTCGATCATCGTCAATGTGATGGTATTGGGCTTGGCGTGGCCCGTATATCGGCTGCTGACGCACGATGCGGGCCAGCCTACTTTTAACGGGATTTTATTTTTAGTGCTCGCTGGAGTTTGCACCACGTTCTTCGGGAGATCAATGCTTTTTGCGGGGATTCGAAGGGTCGGCCCTTCCAGAGCCGTTGCCTTGAAAAACACGGCCCCGGTGTTTTCGCTGCTGTTTGCGGTCCTTATTTTAAATGAAGCGTACGGAATTTGGCCTTGGGCCGGTCTGATGTTGATTTTTGCGGGTCTTGGGCTGCAGGGATTGCAACTGTTTCATCGTTCGGAAAGCAAAATCGATCGCCTGGGGCTGCTTTTTGCGGTAATGGCGGCAGTCGGTTTTGGGATTGGACAAGGGTTCAGAAAGCAAGGGATCATTCATTTTGACGACCCGTTTGCCGGGGCGTTTATCGGAGCGATGGTCGCGCTCGTGTCTTTTTCGATCAGCGAAATGATCAGGGGCGATTTCATCGAGCTTGTGAAAAGCAACCTTCGTTTCCAAAATAAATTTTATGTGTGGTCCGGTTTGATGACTAGCATGGCTCTCCTTTCCTTCTTTATTTCCCTGCAATATATTCATGTCGCCTATGCGAGTGCGATTGCGGCGGTAGAGCCTGTGCTTACCGTGATTTTCAGCAAAATATTTTTGAAGGCGGAGGAGGAAATAAATCCTCAGGTTATTGCTGTATCCGTGTTTATTTTTATGGGTGCGGGAGTCATTGCGTTTACGGGGTAAACGCAATGACTCTCTTCTTTTTCCCACTCATTCCCTCTCCGTAAAATTAAAATGGAAGTTGTCGGAACATATGATCGCATGGTAAGGTGAATACAATAAAATGTTGAAGCAAGGGGGCGGTGGTCTGTCTCTCCGATTGGTGATTGGTCGCGCCGGCTCGGGCAAGAGCCGGTTTTGTCTGGATGAAATTGACGCGAGACTGGAGAAGGAGCCTGACGGCTCGCCGCTTGTATATCTCGTGCCGGAGCAGATGACACAGGCGGCGGACCGCGCGTTTATCGCTCGCCGGGGCGGAACGGTAAGGGCGCAAAGCTTGAGCTTTCGCAGGCTGGCGTTTCGGGTCATGCAGGAAGTGGGCGGCGCGGCCCGTTTACATATTGATGAGACAGGACAAAAGATGCTTCTGCTGAAGCTGGCGAGAGAACGTCAGGAACAGCTGCGCGCATTTCGGAGAATGACGTCGGGCGCCGGCTGGATCGAAGCGATTCATGAATGGCTGGCGGAATGCAAACGGTACTGCGTGGAGCCGAAGCGGTTGGCGGAGCTGTCCGCCGGAGCGTCGTCGGCACTGTCGCCGCTGCTGCGGGACAAGCTGCACGATGTGTCATTATTATATGAAGGGATGGAACAAGAGCTCGCCGGAAAGTATGTTGATTCCGAGGATTATCTCGCCCTGCTGGCGGAGCACATCCCGCAGTCGGCGTATATGCGCGGGGCGTCCGTATGGATCGACGGCTTCCACGGGTTTACGCCTTCGGAGCTGGCGGTCGTACGGCAGCTGATGAAACATGCGGCGGAAGTGAATGTCACGCTTTGCTTGGACCGCGATTATGCGGAAATGGAAGAGCCGGACGAACTGGAGCTGTTTCATCCGACCGCGGTAACGCTGCTCGCGCTGAAGCGGGCAGCGCAGGAGGAAGGGGTTCGGCTGCGGCGCCCGGTGCTGTTATCCGACGGGCTGTCAATACCGCCGCGCTATGCGGCAGCGCCGCGTCTGGCGGCGCTTGAACGCGCATTTGTGCTGCGGGAGCGGGGAGAACGGACTTCTCGGGAGGAGGCTGCCGGTGTAGACGAGCCTTCCCCGGTCACGCTGTGCGCGGCGGCGAATCAGCGCTCGGAAGCCGAGGCGGCCGCGCGGGAAATTGTACGGCTTGTCGCCTTGGGAGAGGTGAGGTGGCGGGACATTGCGGTGTTCGTCCGCGAATGGGAGGCGTATGCGGAGGTGCTTTCGGCGGCGTTTGCCGACCACGGCATCCCCCATTTCATGGATCAAAAACGATCGGTGCTTCATCATCCGCTTTGCGAGCTGATCCGTTCCTCGCTGGAAACGGTGGAGACGCGCTGGTCGTACGATGCGGTGTTTCGTGCCGTGAAGACGGAGCTGCTCGTCCCTGCGGACGCTTATCCGTCCCGGACGGAGGCTCGTTATGCGCTCGATAAGCTGGAGAACTATGTGCTGCAGTACGGCATCCGCGGGACCCGGTGGACGGACGGCAAACTCTGGAAGGTGCGAAGCGGCATTGCCCTTGATGATGCGCCGGAAGAGGCGGCTTCGACGGAACGGGAACGGAAGGAAGAGCAAGCGCTCGCAGCTGCACGCGAGCTCGTTGCCGGGCCGCTGAAACGGCTTGACGACCGGCTGAAGCGGTCCAAGACGATGCGGGAGCAAGCGGAGGCACTGTACCGGTTGTTGGAGGAGTGCGGCGTTCCGCGTACGTTGGAGCTGTGGCGGGAGACGGCGGAACGGGAAGGCTTGCCGGAAAGAGCGAGAGAGCACGATCAGCTGTGGGACCGCGTGATGGACATGCTCGATCAGCTGGTGGAGCTCGTCGGCGATGAGACGGCTGATTCGGAGCTGTTTGCAGGTATGGTTTCCGCAGGTCTCGAAAGCATTCGGATGGGGCTCGTGCCGCCGGCGATCGATCAGGTGCTGGTCGGGAGCTTGGATCGGACGCGCACCTTTGGCGTAAAGCGGCTGTTTTTGCTTGGCGTCAACGACGGAGTGATCCCGAAACGGCCAAAGGAAGGCGGCGTTATTTCCGAGCATGAGCGCGAGTCACTGCTTGACGGCGGACTGTCGATCGCGCCGGACAGCGGAAGGCGGCTGCTGGACGAACGGTTTTTACTATACAACGCTGTCGCGCTCCCTTCGGAGGGGCTGTGGGTGAGCTATGCGATGTCCGATCCGGAAGGCGCGCCCCTTCTGCCGTCGGAATGGATTAGGAAGCTGAAGGAGCTGTCGCCGGGGGCGGTTGAACGAACAGCCGCAGGCGAAGCAGGCTCGAACGGCGGAGCGGAGGAGGCGCTTGAGCGGGTGACGCGTCCGGAACGGGCGGCCGCCGAGCTGCTGCCGCAGCTGCGCCGGTGGACGAAGGGAGAGCCGGTATCGGGCGTATGGTGGGCGGTTTACAACTGGCTTGCCGCCCGCCCGTACTGGAGGGAGCGGCTGCAGGCGCTGCTGCCGTCGTTGTTTCACACATACGATGAGGCGCCGTTGTCCCCGTCCACGTCGAAACGGTTATACGGAGACGTTGTGCGGACAAGCGTATCCCGTCTGGAAACATTTGCGGCATGCCCGTATTCGCATTTTGCGGCTTACGGATTGAAGCTGGCGGAGCGGCCGCTTTACCGTTTGGAGGCGCCGGATATCGGACAGCTGTATCACGCTTCGCTCAGCCTGCTGGCGAAACGTCTGGCGGAGGAGGGCCGGGCTTGGTCCGATCTCGGGGAGGAGGAATGCCGCGAGCTGGCGCATACGGCGGTGGACGAGCTGGCGCCCCGGCTGCTGGCCGAAATCTTGTTCAGCTCGAACCGCCACCGATACATTACGCGGAAGCTGAAGGAGGTTGTCGGACGCTCTGCGGCGGTCATTCGGGAGCAGGCGGTACGAAGCGGGTACCGGCAATTGGCGTCGGAGCTTGCATTCGGGCCGAACGAGCCGATTCCGCCGCTTTCCTTCGAGCTGCCGGACGGGACGGTCATGGAGCTGTCCGGCAGGATCGACCGGATTGACGGCGTCGAAGGCGCCGAGGGGTATTACGTGCGGGTGGTCGATTACAAGTCGAGAGCGCATCGGCTGCGCTTAGGCGACGTTTACTACGGGCTGTCGCTGCAGCTGCTCGCCTATTTGGACGCAGCCGCGGCTCATGTGAAGGCTTGGTTAGGGGAGGAAGCGGTGCCGGCCGGCGCGCTATATTTCCATGTGCACCGTGCGCTGCTTGCCCGGGCGAACGCCGAGACACCCGAAGCGGTACGGGCGGATTTGTTCAAGGCGTATAAGATGCGCGGACTGCTGCTGGACGAGCCGGAGGCGGCGAGGCAGATGGATACGGGGACGGAGCAGGGGTACTCGGCCGTAGTGCCGCTGTATTGGAAGAAGGACGGAACGCTGTCGAAGAATGCCTCGACGGCGGATGCCGAGCAGTGGAGGGCGCTGCGGCGATTCGTGCGGAATAAAATGACGGAGCTCGGGGCGTCGATTCGGGAAGGCGACGTGCGGGCGGCTCCTTTCCGCCGCAAGGCGGAAAAGGCCTGCACGTTTTGCCGGTACCGGCCGGTGTGCGGGTTTGATCCCGAGGTGGACGGTTACGCGTACCGGTCGTTGGCGCCGCTGCGCGAGGCGGACGCTTGGGAACGGATTGTTAGCGAGGAGGAACGTTAATGGCGGCGATTCAGAAGCCTGCGGGCAGCCCGTGGACCGATGAACAGTGGCAGGCGATCACCGAGCGGGGCCGGAACCTGCTCGTTGCGGCGGCGGCCGGATCCGGCAAGACGGCGGTGCTTGTCGAACGGATTATTCGCACCGTGTCGGATGAAGCGCATCCGATTGACATCGACCGGCTGCTTGTAGCGACATTCACGAGCGCGGCTGCCGCCGAGATGCGGCATCGGCTGCGCGGCGCGCTGGAGAAAGCTTTGGCGGAAAACCCCCAGTCGCGGCATTTGCGCAGGCAGCTGGCGCTCGTCGGCAGGGCATCCATTACGACGCTGCACTCCTTCTGCCTTGATGTGGTCAGGCGGTATACGCATTTGACGGAACTCGATCCGGCATTTCGCATCGCGAACGAAACGGAGGCGGCTCTGCTTCGCCAAGAAGCGGTGGAAGGCGTGTTCGAGGAGCGATACGGTTCAAGCGAGGACGGGAGTGCGTTCTGGCAGCTTGCGGACCGATTCGGGGGAGAACGCGGTGACGAGGCGCTGTACCGGTTGGTGGAGCGGCTGTACGATTTTTCCCGGAGCCATCCGTTTCCGGAGCAATGGCTGAAGGCAGCGGCGCAGTCGTTCCGGCTCGAGAGCGACGCGGCGCTGGGGGACGCGCATCCATGGCTGCGGAGCCTGGAGGGCGACGTGCGGCTTGAGCTGCAGTCCGTGCTTGCGGATTTGAGCCGCGCTTCGGCGCTGGCGATGCTGCCGCTCGGACCGGCGGTTTATGAAGGCAACCTGGCCGAAGATGCGGCCGGCGTAAGCGCGCTGTTGAAGGCGCTGGAAGACGGAGGCTGGCGGGGGCTGGAGACGGCTGTCCGTTCAGGAGCGGACGCGGTCGCGTTCGCAAAGCTGAAGCCCCAGCGCGGCGAGGTGGACGCGGTGCTGCTGGCGCAGGTGAAGGAGCTCCGCAAGTCCGCGAAGGAACGGGTCGCGGCGCTGAAGGAGCAACTACTGACCCGCACGCTTGCCGAATACGCCCGGGAATGCGGGACGCTCGCGCCGATGATGGAAGAGCTGGTGGAGCTGGTGGGTCGTTTCGCGGCGGAATATCGGTCGCTTAAGGCAGCAAAAGGACTTGTCGACTTTAACGACCTTGAGCATGCCTGCTTGCACATTTTGCGGGACCCCTCCTCTACTCCGGAACGGCTCGTGCCTACGGAGGCGGCGAAGCAGTATCGGGAGCAGTTCGCCGAAGTGTACGTGGATGAATATCAGGACACGAACGCGGTGCAGGAGACGATTCTGCGCCTCGTATCCCGGGGCGGTACGGCAGACGAGGCGGCCGGGAACCGGTTTATGGTCGGCGACGTAAAGCAGAGCATCTATCGGTTTCGATTGGCCGAGCCGGGCTTGTTTTTGGAAAAATACAAGACGTACGCCGCCGTTTCGGAGACGGGCGGAAGCGGCGTGCGGATCGATCTGGCCCGCAACTTCCGGTCACGGCGGGAAGTGGTCGATGCGGTCAACTACATTTTTCGCCAAACGATGCATGAGGAAGCTGCGGAGCTTGAATACGACGAGCGGGCGGAGCTTGTGAACGGCGCCGTCTACCCGGCGCACTCGGGCCCGCATTTGATGGTACCCGAGGTGCTGTTGGTCGACCGGCGACCCTTGGACGATGAGGGGGAGGACCCGGTTGACGGTTTCGACGACGTGGACGACGCCGGCAGCGGCGCAGAAGCGCTGAAGGAAGAGGAAGTTGCGGATCTCGATGCCGCGGAGCTGGAGGCGCGGACGATCGGTCGGCGGATTGCGGAGCTGACGGGCGCCGCCGGACTTACGCCGATGGAGGTTTGGGATAAAGATATAGGGGCTGCTCGGCCGATAGCGTTCCGCGACATTGTCATCTTGCTGCGGGCCGACAAAGCGTGGGCGCCTGCATTCATCGAGCAGCTGCGGAGCTTCGGCATCCCCGCTTACGCGGAGCTTGGGGGGGGCTATTTCGAAGCGGCCGAGGTGCAGACGATGATTGCACTTCTGCAGACGATCGACAATCCGCTGCAGGATATTCCGCTGGCGGCGACGCTGCGGGCGCCGTTTTTCGGGTTTACGTCGGACGAGCTGGCCCGGATTCGCGCGATCGGCGGCCGGGGACGGCCGTTCTACGATTGTGTCGGGGCTGCGGCCGCGCAGGACGGAGATTTGGCTCCGGAGAACGAGGCTGTGCGCAATAAGGCGGCTCGGTTTCTTATGACGCTCGAGCCTTGGCGGACAGCGGCGCGGCAAAGCACGCTCGCCGAGCTGCTGCTGCGGCTGTACCGGGAAACCGGGTATGCCGACTATGTCGGCGGCCTGCCGGGCGGTTCGGCGCGCCAAGCGAATTTAAAGTCGATGTACGACCGCGCGCGGCAGTATGAAGCGACCAGCTTTCGCGGGCTGTTCCGCTTTCTTCGCTTCATCGAGCGGCTGCGCGATACGGGCGCAGATCTCGGTGCGGCTCGCGTGCTAGGGGAGAAGGAAGACGTCGTTCGGATCATGTCCGTACATAAGAGCAAAGGGCTGGAGTTCCCGGTCGTTTTCGTGGCGGGACTCGGGAAAATGTTCAACCGAGGCGATGAGCGTGAACCTTTCTTGATTCATAAAGAGCTTGGCTTCGGACCGCGGTTCGTGGAGCCCGAGCCGGGCGTTGCGTATCCTACTCTGCCGCAGCTGGCGATTCGCCGAAGACTGCGCGCAGAAACGCTGGCCGAAGAAATGCGGGTGCTTTACGTCGCGCTGACGCGGGCAAAAGAAAAGCTGCTTCTTGTCGGATCATCGAATGCACTGCGGCGCAAGCTTGAG
>LNAP01001873.1_pt1 | contig 69187 bp, 65 predicted proteins | sample 602601 | NCBI WGS metagenome assembly LNAP01 (sample SAMN02440304, study PRJNA202911) | soil metagenome | biome: Subtropical and temperate rainforests or woodlands; isolation source: soil samples (1 kg each in a 20% v/v slurry with milli Q water) were... ...
CATGGATCACCGCGAGCGCGGCAGAGCTGCTGATTCGGTAATAGACTTGCTTTCCCGCGCGTCGCGTTTCCACCATGCTCTTGCTACGTAGCACCGCGAATTGTTGAGACAACGTAGGTTGCTGAATGCCTGACAATGCCTCTAAATCGGTCACATTTAGCTCACGCTGCGACAGTTGGCAGAGAAGGAGCAATCGATCAGGGTTCGCCAGCGCTTTCAATAGCTGGCTAGCAGCTTCAGCGCTAGCTCGCAGTTGCTGGATATCGAGTTCATTTTCAGGGCGTTGCATGACTGCCGACTCATTTAGAATTTATATAATATATATATTTACATAATGAATGGCTAGGGCCATGGTGTCGAGGCGGGTGCAGCCCGCATCCAGAATTGAAAAACTCGACGCAAATGAGATTAAATCTTAAATGAAAAGCTCACATGATCTTGTGACAGAAGCTAAATTACACATCAGAGAAATAGACCTTGGCTCAGCAGATGCTGCAGTAGAGGAAGCTGATCTACTGATCGATGTACGGGAGCCAGATGAGTACAGCGCTGGCCATATCCCTGGCGCATTAAACATTCCGCGTGGGATTTTGGAGTTCAGGCTTAGCAGCACGCCAGAACTCGCTATCCGAGACTTAAAGATAATTCTTTATTGCAAAACGAGCGGAAGAGCTGCTCTTTCTGCCTTAGCTCTGGGTGAGATGGGCTACGTCAATGTGTCTTCTATCGCTGGAGGCTTTGATGCTTGGGTAGCAGAGGCTAAGGCAGTAGCTACACCAAGCCTCCCTGCGTTTGAATAAGTGAGTCTCAGTTTTTGGTACTGCACTCCGCTTGGCATCCACTGAGTCGCATCCTAGATGCGACTCAATTCGTGTAGCTGCAGCTACTCAACGAAGCAACAGTATCGGCATGGTGGCTGTGCGGAGCATCGTCGTCGTTGTACTGCCTACCAGAAATTGTCTAATGCGCGAGTGGCCGTAGGCCCCCATGACGAGAAGATCAATTCCCTGCTCCGCCTGATAAGCGTGCAGAGCTGCTTCCACTTCTCCATGCAGGATCTGGGCGTGGATGACAAAGCCAGCAGTAAGGAGCGTGCTCCTCGCTTTCTCCAGCGACTCTCGGTTGCCTTCCGAGTCAGCACCAACCATAACGAGATGAATTGGTAGGTTTGCGCAAAGCGGACTGGCGGCAAGCAGATCAACGGTTTTGTGCGCTGTGCGGCTACCGTCAAACGCGAGCATCACCTTTTCTGGCATTTTATAGCTGCTTGCTGTTATCAAAATTGGACGGTGAATTGTGCGTACGACAGCTTCAATTTGACTGCCAAGGCTGTGCACTCCACGTGTGCTGTCTTCACCCACTCGCCCAATGACCAGTAGTCGAATATCGTCCTGAAGATCGATCAGACTTTCTATCAAGTGTCCGTGGCGCTGCTTTAACTCAGGAAAAGCTGCGCCGGCTATGACCGTCCGCTCCCTGGCCTTCTTGAGCATGTGTTGACCTTGCTCCAGAGCGAGCCTGGCACGCTGAGCATCTAAAGTAGCCAGCTCCTCCAGTAGATGCTCTCGACTTCCGAGACCAATATTTCCGCTCAGGTCTGCTGATGCAGGGTATTTCTCCTCATCCAATACATGCAGCAAGGTAAGGGGCGCGCTAAGTCGTTGCGACGCCCATGCTGAGTAATCGCAGACCGCCAGCGAGGATAGTGAGTTATCAATGCATGCCATTACGTGGGTCATTGTCGGTCTCCTTAGTGGCTCATGAGCTTGTCGATGGCGGCAGGTTTGTCATGCACGCCAAAGCGGTCAACGATGGTGGCGCTGGCCTCATTCAGGCCGAGCACCTCAACTTCTGCACCTTCGCGACGGAACTTGATGACCACCTTATCCAGTGCTGCAACCGCAGTGATATCCCAGAAATGGGCCAGAGTCAGGTCGATGGTGACTTTGTTGAGTGCCTCCTTGAAGTCGAAAACATTGGTGAACTTGTCGGCGGAACTGAAAAACACCTGGCCCACAACACGGTAAGTCCGGTGCGATTCAGTCGCCTCAAGACTGCTATTGATATCCAGGTAATGCCCGACTTTGTTCGCAAAGAACAGCGATGCCAGCAGCACTCCAACCAACACACCATAGGCCAGGTTATGCGTCGCCACGACCACTACAACCGTTGCAACCATGACGATGTTGGTCGGCAACGGGTGCTCTTTCAGATTTCGCAGCGAGTCCCAACTGAAGGTGCCGATGGACACCATGATCATTACGGCAACCAATGCCGCCATCGGGATTTTGGAGAGCCATTCGCCCAAGAACACGACCATCAGCAGCAAGAAGATGCCTGCGCATAAAGTTGAAAGGCGAGTTCGACCGCCAGACTTCACGTTGATGATCGACTGTCCAATCATGGCGCAGCCGGCCATGCCACCGAGCATCCCTGCTGCAATGTTGGCAACGCCTTGGCCCTTGCACTCGCGGTTTTTGTTACTGGTGGTATCGGTCAGATCATCAACGATGGTCGCTGTCATCATGGACTCCAGCAACTGCCAGCGCTGCCGAGTAAGGAAAGATGATGCGCAGGGTTTCAAAGTTCAGAGGGACTTCAGGCCACAGGAAAATCGGCAGTGTGTCGGGCAGCTGACCCATGTCCCCAACGGTGCGGATATCCAGCCCCAGGTAAATCGCGATAGCAGTCAGAGTGAGAATGCACACCAGCGGCGAGGGAATTAGCTTTCCTATCTTCGGCACATACGGAAACAGGTAGATGATGCCGAGACCCGCAGCGGTCATCGCGTATACGTGCCAGGTGACATTGGTGAGTTCAGGTAGTTGCGCCATGAAAATCAGAATTGCCAGCGCGTTCACGAACCCCGTAACGACCGAGCGCGAGACAAAGCGCATTAGCGAGCCCAGCTTGAGGTATCCGGCAAGTATCTGAAGAACCCCACAGAGTAAGGTTGCAGCCAACAGGTACTGAAGCCCGTGATCTTTTACCAAGGTGACCATGAGCAGTGCCATGGCACCGGTAGCCGCCGAAATCATGCCAGGGCGACCGCCAACGAATGCGATAACGGCGCAGATACAGAAGGAGGCGTAGAGGCCGACCTTGGGGTCGACGCCGGCAATGATAGAGAAGGCAATGGCTTCCGGGATCAACGCCAAGGCGACAACGAGACCCGCGAGCACGTCTCCACGAACGTTGGAGAACCACGTTTTTTTGAGTGATTGCAGCATCAGAATATCCAAGGCAATGCACCGCACGCACACCGGGCGGAGGGCGAGCGCGTCGATACGAATTCAAATTTTGAGGATTATTTGGCTGTGTGCTTTGGGTGTAAGAACCGGGCATACAGCAGTACGCACCGCGAGCGAAAACAGGCGGGTGCGAGGTGTTGCGAGGGGGCGTAGCGCTAAGGCGGCGTAGGCTGCCAGTAGATCGTTTGGAGTACAGTCATGCTGATGTTCCTGTAGCTCAAGGGGGGGCGGAGCCAACAGTATACAGAAGCTGTCGGCGATGGCGACTCGGTGTCAAGCCCTTCGTGATCCGAGCAACGGAACTTACCGCAAAGCAATGGCAGCGTTTTCGCGCTACATTGAAATCCGCCGATCTTCCCGCAGACGATATTGACCTTCTATGCCGAACCTTTTTTGGGTTCACAAGGGACGGTAGGAGTGTCGGATGGGGAGGGTTTGAAACGCATGGAACAGATGGATTGCTGCCCTCCATGATCGTAGAGCCGGCATACAGGTCGAAAGGGTTTGGGGTCGCAGTGCTTCGCGTCATTGACGCAATAGCTGCCGAGCGGGGAATCGCTCGACTTCATTTGCTGACGACAACCGCGTCAGGCTTTTTTGAGCAACAGGGCTATGCAGTAAATCAACGAGGCTCAGCGCCACCTCTGATTTCTCAAACGGAGCAGTTCAGAGGGCTCTGTCCTGGCTCGGCTTGCTATCTTTGTAAGGAATTACATTCGAACGGGCTGACTGCGCAGTCTGAGGATCCGCTGGCCTGATGAATAAAGCACAGCGGATTCCGGAGGTCTCTGAGAAGGATGTCATCGCAAATACCCTCGCCCTTTCACCAAAAGCAGGGCACGAACCCACAGCTTCTTCCATGTCGGTGTATCGTACGCAAATCCGATGCTGGGCCTAGTTTGAGTAACGGTTCTTGCGAACGCACCGATGGGAGTGTCGCGCCGAATGTAACCGATTTCGAAGAAGTCGCTGCGCTTCTCAAGACTGCTGCCGCCACGGGTGTACACATGACTGTCTTGAAAATCGTGCAGCTCCTGCTCCAAAGGAATTGAGGAAAACTGGAAGTTTGGATCGATAAATCCGTAATCCGCGAGATAGATCGGATGATCACTGTGACTTACAACATGAATCATTGTTTCTCTGATGATCTCCGGGCGCACGGTTCCTGTGCCGACAGAGTAATGGTCGCGCTTTCCACGCATTTGCAGCCAGAGGCTCCAGACGCCAGTACAAGCCGCAATCACCGCACCAACAAGTGTTATCTGCTTGGTCAAAGATTCAACGTCCATGTGCCTCCTTGGAATTCATTCTGTTTCACCACGTCGGCGCTGACTACGTAAATGCCACGCTCAACAAAATCGACAATCACAACAGGAAAATTGGTCTCAGGCATCCGAACCAACGAGCCGCATATTCGACAGTCCATACTTCACCCCTCCGGCAGTCGCTAAACTGTAGCTGATTCTCCACGACCCTCCAACGCGTTGCGTCGGACATTGGTGGTTAAATGCAGACAAGGAAAAGAGTGATTAGATAGAGCGCTAATCTGGCATTGGACTAATGCACCTTAATCAGCAGGTGCGCTGCGCTCGTTTGCCGGTCGACCATCGAGCACTGGAATCGGATCGGTTAGAATTTCGGACTGCAATCCTGGAGTCGAGCGCTAGGGGTAGGTGTTATGACATTGAACGAGCCCCATGAAAGACAGGACACCGTTTCCCCCTTACGATAAGGGATAGGCAAACGGGTATGTTTATGACTAACAGCAACGATAAGGGTGGTGAGCTGCTCGGCCAGGAACGCCGACGCCGCTGGAGCACCGACCAGAAGCTGGCCATGGTTCGCGAGAGTCTTGAGCCGGGACAAAGCGTGTCCGTGGTGGCCCGACGCAACGGCATCAACGCCAATCAGCTGTTCCTGTGGCGCAAGCTGTACCAGGACGGAAGTCTGTCGGCGGTCAGTGCTGGCGAAGCCGTTGTACCGGCGTCGGAACTGACCGATGCGCTCAAGCAGATCCGCGAATTGCAGCGGATGCTGGGCAAGAAGACGATGGAAGCCGAAGTCCTAAAAGAGGCCGTGGAGATTGCTCGGTCGCGAAAATGGATTGCGCACTCACCCTTGTTGCCGGGGGACGACCAGTGAAACTGGTCAGCAAATGTCTCGGTGTGTCGCGCTCGCAACTAACGGTTCGAATCAAGCAATCGGTATCGCCCAAAGTACGGCGACTTCGGCTCGTGAACGATACGGAATTGGTCGCTGAGATCAAGCAGCAAGTCAGCGAGCTACCAAGCTATGGCTACCGCCGCGTTTGGGGCTTGTTACGCCGCGAACGTGAAACCCGGTCGCGGCCACCGATCAACGTAAAGCGGGTCTATCGCGTCATGCGCGACCACAATCTGTTGCTGGAACGACGCATCAAGCAACCTGGCGTGCAACGCCGGCATGAAGGCCGCATCGCCGTTCAAACCAGCGACACTCGTTGGTGCTCGGACGGCTTCGAGTTCCGCTGTGACGATGGTGCGAAGTTGAGTGTAACTTTTGCTCTGGACTGCTGTGACCGAGAAGCCATCGGCTGGGTCGCCAGCCCAACAGGCTACAGCGGTGATGACATCCGAGACTTGATGTTGGAAAGCGTGGAGAAGCGTTTTGGCGATCAACTGCCAAGCACACCGGTGCAGTGGCTGAGCGATAACGGCTCGGCTTATATCGCCGAGCAGACGCGTCTGTTTGCTCGCCAGATCGGCTTACAGCCGGTAACTACACCGGTGCGAAGCCCCCAGAGCAACGGTATGGCAGAGAGCTTCGTGAAGACGATCAAGCGTGATTACGTTGCGCATATGCCCAAACCGGATCGAGAAACGGCGCTGCGCAATCTGACGATTGCCTTCGAGCATTACAACGAGCAGCATCCGCACAGCGCGCTGAAATATCGGTCACCAAGAGAGTTTAGGCGCTTGGCAGCAGCATCAATTTAACGGGGAGTTGGTGTCCGGCTTGATAGGGGCAAGTCCAGACATGCAAAGTTAATGTTCCCAATACAGCACACTAACCATCATTTTTAGGCTTAATGACCCCGTTTGGGTACATTAAGCTGAGCGAGTAATGCGACCAATAATGAAGATGGCCCGCCAGGTAATCCGCTGATATTGAAGCAAGCCCCCGGGCGTACCAATCGAGAGGAAGACGTCGCATGCCGAAGATAAAACCGTTGGATATGAAGCTCCTCGACCTTCTTTTCGAGATGGAGCAGGGCTACGTGCTGGATTTCTCAAATCGTACCTTGTCCCAGTTCTTCCTTGGAGAGCTGGAGATTGACATTGATGACCCGCTTTTTGCTGCGGAAGGTACTTCCAAGGCGAGGCGCCTCCGCTGTTTTTTAACACTTGCGGATACGACGACCTGTGTACGAGCGCTGAAGTCACTCTGGCAGTATCGGCAGGCCACTCTGTCCAACCAGCACAAAGATGAGCCCGTGGTGAATGCTGAGGGGCGTTTCTTAACCTTGATCCGAGGCTTGGAGGCTGGCTCGCCAATTGATGACGCTATAGGCGACCCCTTCGCTGCGCTGCGCCAGGTCAGCATCGATCAGGCGGCTCATCTGAAGCAGGCTCTACTGGATATTCATAAGCTCGGGGCTCAAGCCCGTGGCTACGCTTTCGAAACGTTCCTGCAGCAGCTGTTCGAATCCTCCAATCTCCAGCCTCGTGCCCCATTCCGGAATACGGGTGAGCAGATAGACGGGAGCTTTCTGTGTCGCGGGGATATCTACCTCGTTGAGGCCAAGTGGGTAGCCAATCCTGTTGGAGCAGGAGAGCTTCATATCCTTCAGGGTAAGATCAGTGAAAAGGCCGCTTGGACGCGAGGTGTTTTCATCAGCTATTACGGCTTCACGGACGTTGGACTGGAAGCTTTCGGGCGTGGCAAAAGCCTAGTGTGTATTTCAGGTAAGGATATTCACGACGCACTTGAAAAGCAGATACCTTTTGCAGACGTTATCGACCGTAAAGTAAGGGCCGCAGCTGAGACTGGCTCAGTATTTGTACCGTTGAATAAGCTGTTCTAGAAGAAATTTATCCGGGCCTCGGAAATAGCAGGCAATTGCGATCAGGTACCAGATGCGAAGGTCAAGTTGGTATGGCGCTCCGAGCGTGTTCTGAGTTTGTCGTGAAAGCGCGAAAGAATCTGATGAGTATCGTTGATAGCTTTTAGCCTTGATGCCAGCTAGATTTGGAGCTTTCTACGATCAAGGAAGGATATGAAAAAGCTCATCGCAGTCATGGGGATGTGTGTCGCACTTGGCGGTTGCGCTACGTCGCACTACACCGCAGGCCGAGACTTTCCGTCGGCAAGTGTAGCGAGCATCACCAAAGGCAAAACCACGACCACTGAGTTGAAGTCGCTGTTTGGTGAGCCCTACGCCAAGAGTGCTGTCAGCGAGACCGATGAGAAGTGGATATACACCTACACCAACGGCTCCGCCCATGCTCAAAGCTACGTGGTCACCATGAAGGTGACGACTACGGGCACTCAGAAAACTCTCGACGTCTTGATCCGAAATGACGTGGTCATCAACTACACGTTCAGCGAAGGCCCCGCTCCAGGCAGTACCACTGCGACGAACTGAGTTCGCCACCTTGCCATTGGGCGACCACTGCGCTCAGTACGTTGTTGATGGAGCAAGCTCATGGACAGAACCTATGCCTTCGTGGATGAGTCCGGGAATTCCGACCTTGATACGTCAAAGGGAGGAAGCTCGGGCTTCTTCATCGTGTGCTCCATTCTCGTGGCAGAGAAAGACCTAGATGCTGCTTATGCCCAAGCTGAAGCACTCCGCAAGCGCCATTTTCAAACAGGCGAGATCAAATCCAGCAATCTGAAGCCCAAGGATTCAGATCACTGGAACTTGGCGCCAAGACACTCTCAATGGGTCGGTTCGTTTTCGGTGCGCGAGTAGCGAAGCTAAAGTGGATACCTCACAAAGATGGATCCGCCTGAACTTGTGCTCTGTCCGTAACCAGTCGGAATTTCTATCACTGTCTACCACCGTATTGTCACCGAGATTTGGTCGCGGGCATTTGCCGGCGCCTGGTGCTGAACGTACATCAGCTGCGGGTGCAACTGAGGCTCGGCTCTCGGCAGGTTGCTCGGCTGTGGGAGCCGCGTGACGATGTAACCACTCAAAATCCCTACGGCCAGGTTCAGCAGCGTTTTTTTCAGATCTTTTTTAGTCATCAGTTGCCCACCTCCTTTTTCGAGGGCAACAGTCGGTATAACGGCAGTTTTTTCCCCGACCAGGGTTGTTTGCCATTTTTTTGCTTCGTCATCGCGGCCTCGCTCGCAGTGTGATCTATTGATCGTGCTGTCACGACCAATTGCAGGCGCTATTTTCACCAGCGTTTAGCTGTGTCATCGGGAGGGGTTTGCATGGTTTTCGCAAATTCTGAAAACCCAATATGGCGGGTGAGAGAGGCCTGAGCGGCTATAGTCGGGTGAGGAAGACGTTGTGAACGCAGAAGGCCACCTTCTCTCCCTGCTTGAGTCAATAAGACCGCCAGGGCAGCACGCCGAGGTGGTACGAAGTCCTTTTGCTGCGGTAGCGGTGGTTGACAGGGCACAATCCTCGAGGCCCTGAAGCAGCGGTTATACGATCTGCGTGGTCTGCCTCCGCAGAAACGTGGTTACGAATTCGAAGGTTTTCTCAAAGAGCTCTTTGACTCATCGAAGCTTCAGGCTTGCTCGCCGTTCAGCCTGGTTGGTGAGCAGATAGACGAAAGCGTCAGCTCGGAAAAGAGACGTATCTGATTGAAGCCAGATGGGTCAGAAATCCGATTGGAGTAGCTGAGCTACACACGTTTCAGGGCACGCTCGATCAAGAGGCTATCTGGGCACAGGTACGGGGCGACCTTGATGACCATTAGTAGCAAGATAGGCCATCGGGCGTCCAAGCTGGTCTGAGGCGCCGGTGGATAGTTGATATCCAGTTATCGCAAGTGTTAATATCGACTCATAGCACTACGCACCACGCCGTCCGGGTTGCTGAATCCAATATTTTGGACACCGACCGGGCTACCTTCACAGGTGAGTGCGTTGCCAATGGCCGGGAAAGCACCAGAAACCAAAGGTTTTAGAGCTGTAATTCTTGCCATTGACGCAGCGGGTGGAGCACGCGATAGGCTTGCAGATAGGGGATCAACATGTTGATTCCCCTTTTTTTGTCTGAAATAAACCTTTTTGATGTCTTCGCATCGGTCGCCCCGACTCCTATGCGGGCGTGCGGGTGGGCTAGGTTGCTGCACCTCTATGTTTACAGCGCCCTGAGCCCCCAGTGGGCGAAAATTCCAAAATCCCCCAATATCCCGCAGCTCTATCAACGTCAGCACTCGCTTAGATTGTCCCGCGATTGTAGGCCTTACGATTTCGTACTCATTTTGCGTTTTCGTCAGAAGTAGTCGTTCATAAACATGTTCAGATGACTCGTCTTGATCACTACCCTTGGCGCGCAGTGGCAGTCATAGAAACTGCCTTTGACAGAAGGATTTTTGCCAGGCCCTCGGTTGACGTTGAAGTGGCGATGGATATCATCGACTTTTGCACCAAACCTAAATGTCCCGTTGAGCTCGCACGTCTTAGTGTGAGGCTCACCTGTTGCAAATTTAGAGTGATGTTCAGGCCCATAGATGAAGTGTTTATCATCATCGTCGATATAAAAATATCTACCGGTTGGGTCTTTACGACGCTGCTTGCGCCGGTTCCTGCGCATCAACACCAACAAAGCAGTCGCATCGACTACGAAAAGATCCTCTTGTGCTTGGGTCAATACCATCGTGATTAACTGACGCCACTCGTCAGCATCAAAATTCTTGGCCGGAAGGATGCACATTGTGAGGTTCTCCCCACGCATCACCTCCTGCCTGAATGTGGCGAAGCTAGTAAGGAGACGTGAAGAATGATGATTGAGGAATCTAGACGGCAACTCAACTCGGCGAGGGACGTCCAGCCAATGGATAAATAGAGCGGTTTCAGTGAAATTGAGCCTGCTTTCGCAACGTCGATCCGCTAGAACAACCATAGCCCCGCAGCTCGTTGCCTTGGTGTGAAAGTAAGGCTCTAGCGTAGGTGAGCGACTGAGATCCGGAGCATCCAATTCGAGCGTCATCGGTAGGCGACTGAGGTTGGCTGGCAAGCGAATAGTGCTTCGCAGCTTGACGAACTCCTTCCTCAGGAAATCGTTCTCCGTGACAAGTGCAACCAAGATCTTCATGGCAACTTGTGGAGTTTAACCAGCACCGTCGCTGGAATCGTCACCATCTCCAGATCACCTACGTCTAAATTACCGAGGATGTCCAACAGCCTTACGGCAGCGGTCTTGCCTGACCGGGGCTGTGAAAGCGGTTTCGTTTTCGTGCTATCCGGGTCGAGAGGGTAAGCGTAGGTTTCGTCTTTAGGTACCAGAGCAACCTTTGCAAGGTGTGTCGGATGGGTAGCAACCTTGAGAAGTCCTTTTTGCTCGAGCTCCAGGGCAAAACCTTTCAAGGTTTTATCTCTCAGAATCGTTTTGTAATCGCTAACGCCTCGATTGCGGAGATCCGCAGGAAGATTGCTGAGAAGTAGAGGGCCGCCCGTCGTCGTCCAGTGTTCTTGGGTCGCTGTGATTAAGATACTTTCGAGATCGTCTGTAGTCATCGTATCGCTCCATGAGGGTTGGCAATGATGGCGGGATGACAGCCGGGAGGCAAGACGATTGCAGTAGCGCTGCTACAGCTTACAAAGTCAGTATGATCTGGGACGTCTGGCGAGCGGCTTTCCTGGCTATCGGCTTAACCACTGCGGTGATCGAGCAGGTCTATTCTGGGACGGACGGCGCAGGGTGATTCTTAAGGAGCGCTAGCGGATCCCAAGGTAGCCCCGGTATATGCATGACCGTTCGAGTAGTTACATGCATTATCTTTCTAGTGCAAGCGGAGCGCGTCGGCCCTCTGGGCCAAAGGCTTGAGGATGGAAGCCCGTAGGGCCAAAACCTGGCGCAGCCAGGGTTTGGTTTACGACAGCCGTCCCCGAAGGGGCAAGCCCCGCAAGTGAGACAACCAGGGAGAGATTCAGTTGGAGCTCACCCGCCTGCCAGCAATCTCAAAGTCCTCATCCCTAAGACGCTGAAGCTCTAACACCTCGGCCTCATATTCTTCAACGGCGAGACCGGCCTTGAGTAGATTGAGTAATTCGCGCTGCTTACGGTCGAATAGCTGCATGGCTGAGGCTAAGTGCACTGACGATACTGTCGCAGCGTAATTTGCGACCTTATTGAACGCCAGGTGGATGTAGCGCTCAACAGCCTCTGCAGACTTGTGTCCCGTCCACATCATCACTTCGGTAATGAAGGTTTGGCTGCTCAGCAAGGACTGCCTGAATTGATCAGGATTTTCTAGCTCATGCTGTTTAATCAGCTGGACAAATTTATTCGTAATGAAGGCATGCCGGAACATATGCGGAGATATTTTTTCTTTAATACCAGCAGCCTTTTTCAGAAGGGAAATTTCCGAGGTGATTGTGTCCGGAGATATCCCCTTTGCAAAAGTTTGTGATATGAACAGAAAGCCATCGTCTACTTTCCCCTTGACGATCTTTCTGCGCATGAAGTCGATGTGTTTTTTGATATCGCTGAGAACCATTTTGTGAACAGGAATGAACCGCTGGCTAGACACCCCTTGCTTCCAAGTCTCTAGCCTAAGCATTGGCTCATCCATCTCCAGTGCATTAAGGATGTCTTTAACCAATATTCTCGAGATTTCCCCCCTGCGTGCACCGGTGTGCTCCAACAGGAGAAGCATGATCTTTCTTCTGGAATCAATAAATCGTGATTTAGAATCCCTGTCCACCGCGTCCAGCAGGCGCTTTATGTTTTCGTCTGAAATCGGGAATATCGACCGAACCCGTCCGCCTAGGCTTAGCGAGTGATGATGTACAAACTCTTTTTTCAACGTGCGGCCATTCCGATATTTAATCGTAAAGGCGTGCATGGTTATTCTGATTGTCCCGCCGACAGCGACAAAACTTGGATTCTCGTGAAGCCTACCAACAAACTCCAGAAAGGCTAGGCAAACTCGACCTATACCTAGAATTGTAGGCTCAGTCCGTTTATTCGCGGTTGGGTAAATTCGAGACTTTTCGTCTCTAAGGGAATCGATAAACTCTGTAAAACTGGAGTCAGTCAGGTGAATGAAGTCGATGTTGGCATGATAGCAATAACGAACCAGGTGGCTTATCTTGGAGGCGTACTCGCCGAAGGTTCCGCCTTTAGATCCCCGCGTAGATAGGTTGCGGTTGCCGTTGCGACCAGGCCGCTCCATCATCGACAGAATGTACTGATTCACCGGCACACAGGGCGCACCGTTCGGCCAGGTTACAAATGGGACACTGTTGAATGTCCTTGTCTCAATCGTTCCCAGCGCCATGTGGGAAAACAGCGTCGTCTCTTCCAAGACCGAGAACAGCTGGTTTTGGCTTTTTTTCGTCATCTTCTGTATTCATCAAGGTTTACAACAGAAGGGCCATTGGGCGTAGGAATCTTGTCGTAAGGCGGGGCGTTCAGCGATGCCATCGCTTTAAGCGCTTTGATTGCCTCCTGAGCCCGTAGTGACCTGACGCCAGCGTTCGGCGCATCCCTGACACTTTTGATGTGATCGCGAGCATTGCCCAGAGCATGAAGCAGTGTCAGGTTTGTTTTTTGGTGCAAGGCCAGTTTCTGCTCCAGCTCCGCAACTCGCAGCGACAGACCCACCTTGGTTCGCTTATTGGAGCGCTCCTCGCGCCGTTCTGCAGCCTCCAGAGCTTCAAGGGCCGCGATACGAAGTTTGTTCAGCCCGTCGAAACCCGTAGGCAGATTGCTTTCAGCATAAGTCTTCAGAGTGTTCAGGCTGACAGGGGTAGTTGCCTTCGTCTCTTCGCCTACCGTGAAACTGATGCTCAGAGCTGCAGTTGAACCCTGACTTTTCAGGGCCGCCACCAGTTCTTTGTTGCCTCTGTAGCTGTCGGGAGCCCTATGGATTTGTTGCAGGCACTCAACGAGGGTGAAAAGCGCCAATGTGTTGCGTTCTACACGAGCATCAGTCTTCTTCATGCTGCTACCTTCATGACCCGAGCAACTACCCTGAAGCTTTGGCCTTCATCGTCCTTGATGAATTCCGGTTCAATCTCCACGGAGCCTTCTTCCATGAGATCCGAAAGGTAATCTTCGAGCTCCTCGGTGTCGACAATGGTGAAATCTTCTGTGCCATAGCGGGTTTTCAACAGGGCAGCCAGGCTTTCAAAGCTGGCTACATCGCCGCTGTGGAGTGCTTCGGCCACAAATTGTGCTTTAGCCCCTCGGAGGGTGGCACCATCCATAGACTCGGTGATGTAGTGCCAGACGTGTTGCACATCGGTATGCCCAAGCATCCATTGCAAAGTCTCAAGTCCGCCAAAGCTGCTGGAGTAGAAGAACAGCATTGCGAAGAAGCGGCGAAGCTGATGCTGACGGATGTAGTACCGTTGGCCCTCTTCGTTCGTATCAGTTTCAAAGTAATCACAAAAGAAGTCGAGGTTTTGGTTAAAACCGTAAACAGCAACCTGGGAAAAATCAGCATTACCCTTTCCGGATGGGCTGGAAAATAGGCCCTTAAGTTCTTTTAAGAACCCAATGCGTTTAAGGATTTTCTGCATCCTGATAAGACTTTTAATCATCTTCACGGCAATTGGTTCAATTGGCCGTGCTTCAATCTGACGTGTGCCGAAAAGCAGATAGGTGCTTTTGCGATTCACAAACACCAGCCATTTTTCCGTCACATCCAAACAGTCTGTGACGTGCAGATCCAATAGTTCGCCAATACGCCTTCCCATTAGTGCACCAACAACGACTTGAGTGCATCCTATAAGCACTTTTACCATTTCAATCAGCCCATGATTAGAGCGAAGTTTGGTAAAGTATTCGGATCTCATACCCTTAGTGGTGCTAGCGTATTGTGTTCCTGCGCTACGCCGTGACAACCCAAGGCTTTCCACTCCTATTGAAGTTAGGCGATGGCCAACAACCTTCTGGAGCTGTTTGTCGGTTAAATCGTTCAGGGATATCTGCTGCTTTTTACAATACAGCGCCGCTCGACAATAGCCATCTACGATATCTGAACCATGTTTTAAGTAAAACTCAATAGAATTTCGCACTGCGCCAAACACGACTTGAGACGGAAGCGTCCTGAATCTTCCTGCGGCCTCCGTTTCAATCGTGAAGTTTTTGGCGCTGATTAAGTCCTCCGTTGACGGGGCGGGTAAACCAAGGTCGTGCAGATTTCCTAGGCTATAGAGAGTCCTTCTGTACTCGCTGAAATTCGAATCTCCCATCTTTTCCCGACTACCTGTCGCCACAGGAATTGGAAGCAACTCTCGTACAAAATCATCCCCGCTTTGTACGGACAGGATTCCGATAATGGGTTTGTCATCGAACCTACCTTTGAGCGTGTTTCGGTAGACTTCGTTTGATACCGTTACAGAGTTGGGGTTGTATCCCTTGTCACGAGATATTCGATACAACCCCTTCAGATACAGAGCTGCTCTGATTTTTGGTATCAAATTTAGTGGGACTTCCAGCGCGTTCTCGTCTATTTGCTGTGGAGTAATGATCGCGAGATCAGGCCAGTCTTTAAGCGCAAGATCAATCTCAACCTGGCTGGTTTCAAGAACGAGCTTCAAGCAGTAAAGGGACATCCGCTTTGACCAGGCATAAATAGATTCTGCTGTGTCACTGCTAGAACCGATTTCTGACAGGATCAACTTCAAATTGTCTCTGCCAAGACCGGCCAGGCCATGTTGGGCAAGTTTGAATTGCTCACAATTAAGCAGCAAGAAGTCGACGATATGCAGTGCGCGTGCAAGCTCACTTGATCGCACGCCGCTCGAATTGGAAGCTGAATTAGCCTGGGTTGAGCCTGTCAGAAAATATTTCAAGCCATCCAGAAGCTCTTTGTTTTTTTTGTCGATCAAGCGACTGCCGTCGCTGAGTTCCACATCCCATTCGATCCTTTTCGGATTCTTGAAGCCAAAGCTGTACATCCATACGTTTTCGTCGAAGTCGCTAAGCAGCCAGTCTGTAGACCTCAAAGATTGATAGGAGTCAACGAAGTACGGCTCAAGAAAATCTAATTCAGGCGGCAGCGACATAAATAATGTTCTCCATGCGAGACGGGTTGCAATGAGCTCTGGCTACGTTGAGGTGTTCTTTAAGCAGGGCATCGTTGCCTCGTACGATTTCGTCGCTGACGGCTTTAGATACATCTGCCCAATACTTAGCTTTGCCACATACCTCATGGGCTTTTTCAGAGCTAGCGACGGCGGCCTCCAAGGAAAGCAGGGCGGTCATAATTCCTACATCAATAGAAATGTAAACCTGACTACTGCGAGACTCGATTTGCTCAGCGCTAGGCTTGTTTTCCGGGTTTCTTAGGTGACTCGGGATATCCTTCAGCGCGTGGTTTTTCAGGAAACCGTGAAGTTCGTCCATGCTCGAAAAATCTGTTGCCTCAAGCAAATATGGGCTGTCTTTCATCGCCTCGCAGATAAAGCTGCGCTGGAAAATTCGGATCCAGCGTGTTTGGAAGAAAGACAGGATTGCCTCAGGGAGATACCGCCGAAGCAGTACCGCATCGTAACGGACGTGACCTAGGGCTTTGGCCATTTCAGTAACGCTTTTTGTTCGCAGGTAGACCATCACGCCACAGGATGAACGAATCGAAGTAAGCGTTACCCGTTCCAGAAACTGGCGAAGGTCACATTGCAACATGTGTTGATAGGGGGCGAACTGGTTGACAAGCACTTCGAGCGATTTGGGCATCGAATTGAATTTGGAGCGATTCCACGCCGGTTGAGTGACGCTGCTCGGAGTCGAAAAACCGTATCCACAAGTGATAAACAGTTCCTTGTACACAGGATTTCCCGCAAGACGTAGCGATTCTCTCAACGGCTCGGTAATCTCGAGAATTTCTTCGATCCACTGCTGGGATTGAGCGGTCAACTGGATAACCTGCTCGCTTAGTTCCTTGCCCCGACGATCCTTAAAACCAATGAGCTTAGCCCCGCTGTCATCCTTGATGTAGCCAATCGAATCACCGTTGTCATCAAGGAGAATGAGCTTATCAAGAAAGCCGTGAGTAATTTCCGGGTGCTCGGTTACCAGCAGGCATTGATATGGATAGAGCTTGTCAGCAGTAGGCAAGCCGAGTAAGCCAGAAACCCTCACTAGATTGCCGTTGCCAAAATGAGAGTTCAGATAGTTTCTCTCTGCTCGAAAACCATCAGCTTCAAAGGTCGCGCAGATGTTTTCAATACCGAGCTGCTCAATCGATTTCAAGGAACCACCCCTGACGATAGGCCGGCCCATTTTGGCCATTGCCTTGCGCTCCCTAACCTTTGAGAGAAGCTGTCGACATTGCTCTGTCGCCCACAGTTTAATCACCGACACATCTGTCTCGATGTTATGGAAGATGATCTCAATCGCCTCTTCATCTGTAACGTGAAGTGGCACAGGCGTGATCAGCTTTTCATGCACAACCACACCGTCCTCACGAGTTTTTTTCCTCGTGCCCAAGCCTAAATCTGGCCTCTCCAGGGGCTTAGGAAGTCCACCTTGGTACGGCAAGGCCCAAACGCCGGTTTCGACGAAAATTTCCTCACAGTTGGCGATAAACCGCCTCCAGTTTTTGATCTGGCCATTAATGTTCTTTTTTTCTTCATGAGCCTTGAGGAAAAAATCCTTCATGAAAGCTAGGAAGAACGCCTTGATCATTTGAGGGTGCTGGAAGGTTACAGCGGGCCAATCCTCGCGATGTTCAGCAAGGAATTTCGCCATTTTGTTCACCTCTGTGTACGCAGGGCGGGCCTGCTTCTTAAAAAAAAGCACCCAATGGTTGTAGAAGTCCTCAGTGAAGTCTTTGCCGTGGCTCAACCACAGGCAGGGGAGGCTGAGAAAGTATTCTCGACCCTTCGGAGATGTGACTCCCCAGCCATTCCAATACCGGAGGCTTTCTTCATTCAGTTCCGAGCGGCATTCGTCCCACAGGGATACGTTATCCCGCATGCTTGCCGGATCAGCCCGCAGCTCTTCCATAGCCGGAACTTCTGCCCGCATAACGTTATGCATACCCGCGAACAAGCGAACAAACGATTGACGTGAAGTCGGATCGTTGTCGAGAAAGGAGGTGCTCCTCAGCGCCCCCAGGAAGCCTCTAGCCAGCTTAAAGTACGACGGGCTAGACAGCGTGAGATACGAGACCTTTGCCCCCATGAGATCGCAATAGCACTCGAATAGCTTGATCGGAATCACTGACGGGATGCTTGGAAAATCCTTCGCAGCTCGCTCCATCAGCGCCACTACCTCGGGCGACAGCACTCTGAAAGGGTAGTTGGCCAGCGGTGCGGTTTTTCTGATGATTGTCAAAATGATTTTCTCGGATTGATATGCCTTAAGTATCTGTTTTTAAGGCGTTTTGTAGATTTTGACAGGTATATGCAATCGGTCAAGTGTCCAAACGCAGCCTCGACGCCGACCTGGCGCTGGCCCTGAGCCTGAATGGCCGCGACCTGTTTCGCGATGAGCAGCCGCTGAAAATCCTGCTGATGTCCGCCACCCTCGAAGGCGAGCGCCTGGCCGCGCTGCTGGACAACGCTCCGATCCTGCGCAGCGAAGGGCGTATGTTCCCGGTGCAGATGCGCTGGGGGCGGCCGTACCAGGCCGGTGAATTCATCGAGCCGCGCCTGGTGCAGACCATCCTCGACGCTTTGCATGACGAAACCGGCAGCGTGCTGGTGTTCCTGCCGGGCCAGGCGGAGATCCGCCGGGTCAACCAGCAACTGGCAGACGCGCTCGGTGATCGCCGCGATGTGCTGCTCTGCCCGCTGCATGGCGAGCTCGACCTGAATGCCCAGCGTGCCGCCATCGACCCGGCGCCCGCTGGCAAGCGCAAAGTGGTGCTGGCCACCAACATCGCCGAGACCAGCCTGACCATCGATGGCGTGCGCGTGGTGATCGACGCCGGGTTGGCGCGTGTGCCGCGTTTCGACCCCGGCAGCGGCATGACCCGCCTCGACACCCAGCGCATCTCCCGCGCCAGCGCCACCCAGCGTGCCGGCCGGGCCGGGCGCCTGGAACCGGGCGTGTGCTATCGCTTGTGGTCCGAGGACCAGCACGAAGGCCTGGCCGCCTATGGCAGCGCGGAAATCCTCGCCGCCGACCTCGCCGGGCTGGCCTTGCAACTGGCGCGTTGGGGCGTTGCGCCCGCGCAGTTGGTGTGGCTCGACATGCCGCCCGCTGCCGCGTATGCCCAGGCCCAGGACCTGCTGCAACGCCTCGGCGCCTTGAATGACGACAAACTGACCGCCCACGGCCAGAAGATGGCCGAGCTGCCGGCCCATCCGCGCATCGCCCATCTGCTGCTGCGCGGGCAGGATCTGGGGCTGGCGGCCACTGCGTGTGATGTCGCCGCGCTGCTGGGCGAGCGCGATATCCTGCGCGGGGGCGGCGCGGATCTGCACAGTCGCCTGGCGTTATTGTCCGGTGAAGAACGCGCGCGGGGCACTCAGGGTGGTGTTCAGCGCGCCAAGCAGTTGGCCCGGCAATATCGCGGCTATTTGCGCGGCCAGGCGACCCAGCCGGTGGCCGACCCCGAACACCCGCGTTGGCTTGGCGCGCTGCTGGCGTTGGCCTATCCCGACCGCGTGGCCCAACAACGCCGCCCCGGCGGCGCCGAATACCGCCTGGCCAATGGCCGCGCCGCCTTGTTCGCCGAGGCCGATAGCCTGATGAAACAAGCCTGGCTGGTGATTGCCGACCTGGGCAGCCGCCAGGGCCAGCGCGAAGAACGCATCTACCTGGCGGCGGATTTTGATCCGGCGCTGTTCGACACGGTCCTCGCCGAACAAGTACGCACCGTCGACCAATTGGATTGGGACGAGCGCGAAGGCGTGCTGCGCGCCGAGCGCCAACGCAAAGTCGGCGAACTGGTACTCAGCCGCGAACCCCTCAACGGCCTCGACGAAAACGCCCGCAGCCAGGCGCTGGTCAACCTGGTCCGGCGCAAAGGCCTGGAGCTGTTGCCCTGGACGCCGGAACTGCGCCAATGGCAGGCTCGCGTGATGTTGCTGCGCCAATTGGACACCGGCACCACCAGCGAATGGCCCGACGTCAGCGACAGCGCCTTGCTCGCCAGCCTGGAGCACTGGCTGATGCCTTACCTGGGCAAGGTCTCGCGCCTCAGTCATTTCGCCAATCTGGATATTTCCAGCTACCTGCACAACCTGTTGCCCTGGCCGTTGCCCCAACGCCTGGACGAACTGGCACCGCACCATTTGAAAGTGCCGTCGGGTTCGTCGGTGCGCTTGGACTACAGCGAGCATCCGCCGATTCTGGCGGTGCGCCTGCAGGAATTGTTCGGCCTGGCGGATACACCGCGCATTGCCGGCGGGCGCCAGGTGGTCAAGTTGCACCTGCTGTCCCCGGCGCGACGGCCGGTGCAGGTGACCCAGGATCTGGCGAACTTCTGGCGCAGTACCTACGCCGAGGTGAAGAAAGATCTGAAAGGGCGCTATCCCAAACATTACTGGCCGGATGACCCGTTGGTGGCCGAGGCCACCGCCCGAATCAAACCCCGCAAGTAAGCGTGACCGCGATTCAAATGTGGGAGGGGCGGTTATTGCGCGGCGGGCAGCAGGAAGCGGGCGATGACCGGCAGATGGTTGGAAATGCGCAACGTATCCGCCTGGCGCACCTTGGCTTCTACACGCTTGATCCGCGAGCTGTAGAACAGGTAATCGACGGTGCGATCCGGCCCGTCCAGGCTCGGGTCATTCGGAAAGTGCGTCAGCCACTGCTCACGATCAATCCCGGTGGATTCGCTGTTGCTCGGGATCATCGGGTATTTGTCCCACAGCAGATGCAGTTCGCTGTCCGGTGAATACTGCCCGCGTTTACCGGCATCCAGGCGCAGGAATTGCCCCAGCGGCAGCAAATTGAAATCCCCGCCGATCAACCACGGCGTACCGCGGCTTTCGAATTTATCCAGCAGTTTCACCGTGGCCTGGACTTGTGCTTGCACCGCACTGCGCCCGGGTGCGTCGCCTTCCAGGCGAGTGTTGAGCACCGCCAGTTGGCCGCCGTCGCTCAAGGGCAGATAGGTCAGCAGCAACGCCGGTTTGGGTTGGAACTGACGGCTGATGAAATCCGCGGGCGGTACGGGCAGTTGCAGGCGTTCGGCGTGTTCGATCTGGTAGCGGCTCAGGGTCACCAGCTTGCGGCCGACGCTGCCGAAAATATGCAGGTTGGGGATAAAGTCGGCTTTCCAGTCGAAGGCCTGGGCGCTGCAGGGGTAGAGATCGACGAGCCGCTCTTGCAGCAGCGCCACCTGATCCTGGTAGTGGGACGGCTTGGCGCCTTCGTCGAGTTCCTGCAACAGCAGGATGTCGGGCTGTTCGTCGCGAATCACCCGGGCCACTTCGTCGAGGCTGAAGGCCATGTCTTCGACGGTGGGGCGGTCGTCCGGGCCGCTGCCGTCGGCGGTGTCGTACCAGAACACGTAGTTCTTGCCGGCCAGGTACTGCACGTTCCAGGTCATCACCTTGAGCGCCTGCCCGGGCAGCAGGGTCGGCGCACGGGGCGCGATGCAGCTCACGGGCAGGGTTTGCTTGTCGGCGGGGCGCCAGGTCAGGCTGTAGATCAGGGCCGTCAGCAGGCCCGCGATGATCAGCAGGCCCAGCAAGGTGAGGCGCAATAAACGGGTCATCGGCTCGGCTTATAGCGTGTCAGAGGTGACACGGAGCATATCACCGCACGTCGGCGTCGCCACCGATCAGCATAAATAAACGGAACAGCACCACACTGGTAAACAGCTGCAGGAAGCTGTGCGCGCTGTCGATCAGCACGCCCAGCAACGGCGCGGGCTCGGGATACGCCGCCATGCTGGCGCCTTTGAGCAGCCACAGTGGCGTCATTACGCACAGCAGGCACACCAGGATTCGCCAGAAATGCCCGCGGGTCAGGCGCAAACTTTCCTTCATCGCCGCCAGTGCAGGCATGCCGCGCAGCACCAGCAGGTATTCGGCGAACGCCAGCACCACCATCAGCCACAGCCCCGGCAGGAAATACAGCGACAGCCCGAGCAATATCAGCAGGGTGCTCATCGCCGTCAGCAGGGCGAAGCGCGGCCACAGCGTCAGGGCCATGGCCCACACATCCTTGGTGCGCGGCGATTCGCCACGGGTGCGGGCGTCGAGAAACAGGATCAGCGCCCCGGTGTACAGCGGATACACCAGCAACCCCACCACCACGCTGTAGCCGGGGAAGGCATCCGGGCCGAGCGTGTGGTCGAGCACCTGTTGCAGCAGGGCTTCGAGGATCACCAGCGGCAGGCACAGCTGGACGATGGCGCCCAGGTTGCGCTGGGTGAAACGGAGGGAGTCGCGCAGCACATCTAACGGATTCATCAGAGTCATCACAGGCCGAAAAAAAGCAGGGGCACACTTTAACCGATAGGTGCCGTGAGCAAGCAAACGTAAACCTTGAGTAAAGACCATTGAAACAACTGGTAACACCCCCATAACTAGCAGGACCGAGCCTGATCACAGGCCGGACCATGATTTCTACCGGCAATCTAACGAGGTCGCCATGAACAGCGAAGAGCAAACCCTGATCGATGGACTGTTTTCACGGCTGCAACAGGCCGAAACGGACTCAGCCCCCCGCGACGCGCAGGCCGAAGCGCGGATCAAGGAGCATATGACGCGCCAACCGGCGGCCGGGTACTACATGACCCAGTCGATCCTGGTGCAGGAACACGCGCTCAAGAACCTCGACGCGCAGAACAAGCAGCAGGCGCAACAGATCCAGCAATTGCAGGACGAGCTGCAGCGGGCCAAGTCCCAGGCGGCACAACCGGCGCCGAGCAGCGGTGGCTTTCTGTCGAGCATTTTCGGCGGCGGTTCCCGTGACGCGCAACCGCCACAGAGCGCTCCGGCCTCATCCGGCGGCGGTTGGCGTGAACCGGCTCGGCCGTCTTTCGGACAACCTGCACCGCAACAAAACTACGCCGCCCCGCAGCAGAATTACCAACAGCCGCAACAACCCGCTGCCGCCCCCATCGGCAGTGGCTTTCTCGGTGGCGCCCTGAAAACCGCAGCGGGTGTGGCCGGTGGTGTGATGCTGGCGGAAGGTATCAGCAGCCTGTTCAACCACAACTCGCAACAGCCGCAAGTGGTGGAAGAAATCATCCGTGAAGTGCCTGCGCCTGCCAGTGACAACAGCAACTGGGGCAACGATGACCAGAAGTTTGCTGGCAATGACAACTGGGGCAGCAACAATTCCGACAGCTTCGCGGACAGTGATTATTCCGACAACTCGTCCTCCTTCGACGACGACGATTCCTTCGTCTGACGCATCCAGGCCGGGGCGCTTTGCCGCCCCGGGCTGATTTTTCCCGGAAACTTTCCCGTGGCTGGCATACTGGCAACCTTTGCGGACCTTCGCGTCCGGGGTCCAAGCGGCAGTCATGGGGAAGTGCGGTGAAGAAAATTGCAGTGTTCGCCGATGTACAAAACCTCTACTACACCGTGCGCCAGGCGTATGGCTGCCACTTCAACTACGCCGCCCTGTGGGCTGACATCAGCTCGCGCGGGCAGATCGTCGAGGCGTATGCCTATGCCATCGACCGTGGTGACAGCAAGCAGCAGCAATTCCAGCAGATCCTGCGCAACCTGGGCTTTACCGTGAAGCTCAAACCCTACATCCAGCGCAGCGACGGCTCGGCCAAGGGCGACTGGGACGTGGGCATCACCATCGACATCATGGACGCCGCCGCTAACGTCGACGAAGTGGTGTTGGCTTCCGGCGACGGTGATTTCGACATGCTGCTCGACCGCATCATCCACAAGCATGGCGTCGAAGCCGTGGCCTACGGCGTGCCGGGGCTGACGGCCAACTCACTGATACGCGCCGCCAGCCGCTACGTGCCGATCGAAGGCGCGTTGCTGCTCAAATAAGCGCTGCGGTTCAATAGATAAATGCTTAGACGGAGTTGGAACAGGTTTGGAACGTATAGCGGTCATCGACTTTGAAACCACCGGCATCACCCCGAGCAGCCACTGCCGGGCCACGGAAATCGCGGTGGTCATCCTCGAACGTGGCCAGATCGTGGACCGCTACCAGAGCCTGATGAACGCAGGCGTGCGCGTGCCGGGCTTTATCGAACAGCTCACCGGCATCAGCAACGCCATGCTGCGCAGCGCGCCGCCGGCCGAGCGGGTGATGAACGAAGTCAACGAGTTCGTCGGCACCACACCGCTGCTGGCGCACAACGCCGCGTTCGACCAGAAGTTCTGGGACTTCGAACTGGGCCTGATCCGCCGCACCCGCCTGCAAAAATTCGCCTGCTCGCTGCTATTGGCCCGCCGCCTCATGCCGGCTGCACCCAACCACAAACTCGGCACCCTCAACAGCTACGCCCAACTGCCCCACACCGGCCAGGCTCACCGGGCCATGGCCGATGCGGAGATGGCGGCTAACCTGACGGCGCACCTGGCCGAGCAACTGCGGCGGACCCATGGCTTGCGCGAGCTGTCCCACGACCTGCTGTGTACCTTGCAGAAAGTCCCGGCGGCGAAGATCAATGAGCATTTGAAGAAGCATCGCGGGTTCTGATAGAACGAACACCGTTCAAAATGTGGGAGGGGGCTTGCCCCCGATTGCGGTGGGTCAGCTACACATAAGCTGACTGATCCACTGCTATCGGGGGCAAGCCCCCTCCCACATTTTGACTCAAAGTGGGAAGGGCGGTGCGACGATTCGACTTGCCCCCGATGGCGTCAGAGGCCGCACTGCAGATTTGAACGCTGAACGATCAAGTCGACAATTTGCTCAAGGGTGGTGATGTGATCCCAATCTGCCTGCGTCGCGCGCAGTTTGAATTGCCACTTGATCTGCATGACAAAGCAAGTCAAATCGTCATCGATGATCTTGAAGTCATGGATGAAATCCGTTTGTTCCGTCACCTGGCTGCGGTCGATGAAGCCGATGATATCGACGAACAGTTGAATGACCTTTTCGCTGATCTCGGCTCGGGTCAGATTACTTTCCATTTCTTGCCTCGTAGGCACACTTACCAATACTGATTAGATCAAAGACAGCCAACCCCGCAGCCACGAAGGGAATGCCTCGCCCGATAATGCCAAATACCCTGACAGTTCCAAATGTTGCTTTCGCCATTCTGGCCACGGTTGGCTGCCTGATCAATGTACGAGGGAAGAAGCGCATTCCGATGAGGCTAGCCAGGTTCGTCGTTTTGCTGGAGCCGACTTGAACCCAAGTGCCCACGGCAATTTTGCTTATCGGTATGCCCGCCGCACCAGTGAGAACCGTTGCAGCCGTCAAGCCGTAGTGTTGCTTTGTACACTTCCAGAGTTCGTCAAAAGTAGTGCTCGGCACCGAGGATTCCGCATGAATGGGCTTGAGTAACTGATAACTGGCGCCATGGGTCCAGCCTGGCGAATTAGGCAAAGCCATGACTGCCGGGCAGCTTGTCATTGTGTTTCCCATATGAAACGCCATGCTTGAAGTTGAGCCGAAATCGATGCCCTTGCTTTCGAGCTCAAACTTGCTTCGCATGATTGCTGTATGAAGATCGCTTTCCTGCATGCCGTAGTCCCTGTACGTAAATGACAGGCGGATAGTAAGTTTCAGCAAAGGGCGATTGGTGGTTGGCGGGAAAAACCAGAAAGGTCCGACGAAGCAGTAGCGCTTAGCCTACTGACGTTTCAGAAGACCGCTAAAAGCCTCCACAAAGAACTGATGTTTTAGTGGCAAGCAAGACCAATCCCTTTCATTTGCGGGACGTTTCCTAGAGAATTCCACGGCCTTGCGCCCCTCGGATCAGGTAGCTAGTCTCGCCTCGTCATCGAATCATCGATGATCGGACGTGCAAGTCCGGTTCGCAAAGGTGCACTAGCGCCCTACATCTCAACGCCTGGTTTTTAGTGGTCGGCGTTTATCTGTTATGGCGGCTGTGCGCTGGAGACCTTCGGGGTCTGCCGGGTTTCCTTTGCCCCGGTCTTGCACACCTGCGTACAGCTGCCACCCTCATTCGCGTGCAAGCGAACGGTGACGGCCTCTTACTTCAGAGGAATTACACCATGGTCAAAGTCACCCCCGATCCACCAGACTTCTTGAGCGAAGACGCCCTGCTCAACCGCCGCGCCATCGACTACTACCTCAAAGCGTCCGCCCCGGATGCACCCACCTTCATCCTGAATGACAACCTGAGCCTAGAAGATGCCCTCGCCCATGCGGCGGACTTGCTGCATTGCGCGGTGAAAACTGCGCACTTGCCGGGTGAGGCGATGAACGCGCAGCAGCGTGCGGTGATGCATTTGGTGGAAATGGCGAAGGGAGTGGTGGATCGGGCGCTGGAGTGTGTGCAACCTCGTTGAACCACACATAACGAATGTGGGAGGGGGCTTGCCCCCGATTGCGGTGGGTCAGCTACACATAAGCTGACTGATCCACTGCTATCGGGGGCAAGCCCCCTCCCACATTTTGACTAAAGTGGGAAGGGCGGTGCGACGATTCGACTTGCCCCCGATGGCGCTGGATCAGCCACCACTTTTCCCATTCCCCTCCAACTGCCCCAACGGCACCCGCCGCGCTATCGCGCTCGACAAAATGATCGAGGTCTTGCTGAACCCGAACTTCGCTATCCGATTAATCAAACTCTCCAGCTCCGGCATGGTGCCTACCGCCGCTTGCATGATCACGCACGGATCGCCCGTGACCCGGTGGCATTCGGTCAGTTCGGGGATTTCGGCCAGGGCGTCGTACACCTTCTGGCTGCCATGGTTGGTCAGGCGCAGTTCGATCACGCACTGGATCGGCAGGCCGACTTTGGACAGGTCCACCTTGGCCTGGTAGCCGGTGATCACGCCGCTGGCTTCCAGCTTGGCCACGCGCTCGGCCACGGCGGGGGCGGAGAGGTTGACCGTGCGCGCGAGTTGCGCGTAGGACGCGCGGCCGTCTTCGAGCAGGGCGCTGAGGAGCATGCGGTCGTATTTGTCCATGAAAAGGCTCCAGCGTCAGGTGGCTTTCGAAAGCATGGTTTATAGCCCTCATAACCATGCTTTGAAAAGTGTATGGGCGGTTTAAACAGGTTTTGTAACTTATGTTTATGCACCTGTCTTTTTAGAATAAGCCTCTCTTTTTCTGCCGCAGAGCTGCCCAATGCCTGGCCCACGTCGCTTTCCCTTACCGTTGATCGCCGCCTTTTTTGCGTTGTATGTGATTTGGGGGTCTACCTACCTGGTGATCCGGATCGGTGTGGAGTACTGGCCACCGCTGTTGCTGGCGGGGATTCGGTTCTGTACGGCGGGGGCGCTGATGTACGCGTTTTTGCGCTGGCGTGGAGTGCCGGCGCCGACGTGGGTGCAATGGAAGTCTGCCGGGATGATCGGGATTTTGCTGCTCACTTTCGGTAATGGCGGCGTCACGTTGGCGGAGCACGCGGGGGTGTCGTCCGGTGTCGCTGCGCTGGCCGTGGCGACCGTGCCGCTGTTCACCTTGCTGTGCGGTTACTTCTGGGGCGCGCGTAATACCCGTCTGGAGTGGGCGGGGGTGATCCTGGGCATTATCGGCATTGCCATGCTCAACATGGGCAGCACCTTGCAATCGAGCCCGATCGGCGCGGCTTTATTGCTGTTTGCCGCCGCCTCGTGGGCGTTCGGTTCGGTGTGGAGCCGGCAACTGCCGCTGCCCCAGGGCGCGATGGCCAGTGCGGCGGAGATGCTGGTGGCCGGTGCGGCCCTGTTGATCGGCAGCGCAGTGTCCGGTGAGCACCTGCAAGCCATGCCGCCGCTGGAGGGCTGGCTGGCCCTGGCCTACCTGACGGTGTTCGGTTCGATCATCGCCTTCAACGCGTATATGTACCTGCTCAAGCACGTGCGTCCGGCTGCCGCGACCAGCTATGCCTATGTGAACCCGGCGGTGGCGGTGTTGTTGGGGATCGTGTTTGTCGGCGAGTCCATCGGCATCGAAGAGGCACTGGCCATGTTGGTGATCATCAGCGCCGTGCTGTTGATCAGCCTGCCCCAGTGGCGAAAGCCTGGGCCGAAAATAAGGTAAACTGCCGCGCATAACGCCTTTTTACCCGCTTAGGCGCTGAATTTCCCCTACGGTAACCACATGACTTTCGCCACACTTGGCCTGATCGAACCCTTGCAGCGCGCCCTTGAGACGCTCGGCTACCAGACCCCGACGCCGGTGCAGGCGCAAGCCATTCCGGCGGTGCTGGCCGGCCGCGACCTGATGGCCGCTGCCCAGACCGGCACCGGCAAGACCGCCGCTTTCGCCGTGCCGCTCCTGCAACTGCTGACCATGGAAGGGCCGAAAGTCGCCGCCAACTCGGCGCGCGCGCTGATCCTGTGCCCGACCCGCGAGCTGGCCGAGCAGGTTCACGCCAGCGTTGCTGAGTATGCCCAGCACCTGCCACTCACCACCTACGCGGTGTACGGCGGCGTGAGCATCAACCCGCAGATGATGAAGCTGCGCAAAGGCGTCGACGTGTTGGTCGCCACGCCTGGCCGCCTGATCGACCTGTTTCGCCAGAACGCGCTGAAACTCAATCAGCTGCAAACCCTGGTGCTCGACGAAGCCGACCGCATGCTCGACCTGGGCTTCTCCGAGGAGCTGGCGAATATTTACCGCATGCTGCCGAAAAAGCGCCAGACCCTGCTGTTCTCCGCGACCTTCTCCGATGAAATCCGCACGCTCGCCGGGCAAATGCTCAACGACCCGCTGAGCATCGAAGTCAGCCCGCGCAACGTCGCCGCCAATACCGTCAAGCAATGGGTGGTGCCGGTGGACAAGAAGCGCAAGCCGGAGCTGTTTGTCCACCTGATGCGCAAGGGCCGCTGGAAGCAGGTGCTGGTGTTCGCCAAGACCCGTAACGGCGTGGACGCGTTGGTGGATAAGCTGCAGGGCCTGGGCATCAATGCTGACGGCATCCACGGCGACAAGCCGCAGGCGACCCGTCAACGCGCGCTGGACCGCTTCAAGTCGAGCGACGTGCAGATCCTGGTGGCCACCGACGTGGCGGCCCGTGGCCTGGATATCGAAGACCTGCCGCTGGTGGTCAACTTCGACCTGCCGATTGTGGCTGAAGACTACATCCACCGTATCGGCCGCACCGGCCGCGCGGGCAACACCGGCGAGGCGATTTCCCTGGTGTGCGCCGATGAAGTGAACATGCTGTCGGCCATCGAGATGCTGACCCGTCAGACCTTGACCCGGCATATGGAACAGGATTTCGAGCCGGAACACCGCGTGCCGGACACCGATGCCAGTGGGCAAGTGGTGAAGAAACCGAAAAAGCCGAAGAAGCCCAAGGCTTCCGGTGGTGGCGGCAAGCGCAACCTGGGCAAGTGGGTGGACAGTGGCGAGGTCGCGCCTGCCGAGCCGTCGATCAAGCCGGTGCGCAAGGTGCCGGTGTTCAACACCGGGCCGCGTAAGAAGAAGTGATTTTGCGGCGCTGCTGATGGCCGTCATCGGGGGCAAGCCCCCTCCCACAGTTTTGATCTGTGAATACATTCAAAATGTGGGAGGGGGCTTGCCCCCGATGACGGCTTTGAATTCACCACAGATCTCAACGCTTAAGCCACTCCAACATCCCCCGCCCGGCCGCTCTGCCACTGGCAAAACACCCCGTCAGCAAATACCCGCCGGTCGGCGCCTCCCAGTCCAGCATCTCCCCCGCACAAAACACCCCCGGTAATTGCTTGAGCATCAACCGCTCATCCAGCGCCTCAAACGGCACACCGCCCGCCGTACTGATCGCTTCATCCATCGGCCGGGTTTTCACCAGGCTCAGGGGCAATGCCTTGATAGCCACAGCCAATTGCGCCGGGTCGTTGAAGTGTTCGGCGGGTGCCAGCTCACGCAACAACGCCGCCTTGACCCCATCCAACCCCAACTGACTGTGCAGATGCTTGCTCATCGAGCGCGACCCACGCGGCTTGGCCAAGGCGGCCTGGACCTTGTCCAGCGGCTTGCTCGGCAGCAGGTCGATGTGCACCGTGGCGGCGCCATTGCGATTGATCGCCTCACGAATCGGTGCCGACAGCGCATAGATCAGGCTGCCCTCGATACCGCTGGCGGTGATCACGCATTCGCCGAGGCGCGGCTTGTCATCTCCCAGGCCGATAGCGACGTTTTTCAACGGTGCGCCAGCGAATTTGCTGACCATCAGTTCGCTCCAGGCCGACACCTCGAAGCCACAATTACTCGGCTGTAACGGCGCGCAGGGCACGCCTTTAGCTTCCAGCCGCTTGAGCCAGGTGCCGTCGGAGCCCAGGCGCGACCAACTGCCGCCGCCAAGGGCGAGCAGCACGGCGTCGCTGTGGATGGTTTTTTCGCCGTCCGGGCTGTGGATAAGTAAACCGCCGTCCGCGCTCCAGCCCAGCCAGCGATGGCGGGTGTGGATAACCACGCCGTGGTCGCGCAGGCGCTTGAGCCAGGCACGCAACAACGGGGCGGCTTTCATGTCTGTGGGAAACACCCGGCCGGAGGTGCCGACAAAGGTGTCGATGCCCAGGCCATGAATCCATTCGCACAGCGCTTGCGCACCAAACGCACGCAGCAACGGCGCCATCTGCGGCGCACGTTCGGCATAGCGTGACAGGAACGCCGGGTAAGCCTCGGAATGGGTGATGTTCATGCCGCCCACGCCGGCCAGCAGGAACTTGCGCCCCACCGAGGGCATGCCGTCGTACACGTCCACCCGCAGGCCCGCCTGGCTCAGGATTTCAGCGGCCATCAGGCCGGCAGGGCCGCCGCCGATAATGGTGACGTGTTGGGCAGGGGTCTGAGGCATGGGCAGGGCTACGGTCGCGTGAATAGGCCGAGCATTCTACCCGAGGACGGCGCAAGTTCCTGATCAAAAAACGTACAGCTTCCTACAGGCTATGCGGTTACTGGCTTTCAGACGTTTACGCTCAAGTTATCCACAGGCCGTTCCACAGGCATTGTGGGTAACGCCCATATTTCAATGACAACCTGATGACGTCCACACCCGTTGCGCGCTGTGGTGCAGGATGCCGTGGCGGCGGGCCAAGGCCACACGGTCTTTGCTGTAGCCGCCGCCGATCACGCCCATCACCGGAATGTCGCGGCCCAGGCAATGGCGCATCACGCTCTCATCGCGGGCGGCGACGCCTTCGTCCGTCAGCTTGAGGTAGCCGAGGGCGTCGTCCTTATGCACGTCGACGCCTGCGTCGTACAGCACCAGGTCCGGTTGGTACAGCGGCAGCAGGTAGTTGAGCGCGTCGTCCACCACCTTGAGGTAATCGGCGTCGCCCATGCCCATGGGCAGCGGGATGTCCCAGTCGCTCTGGGCCTTGCGCGCCGGGAAGTTCTTTTCGCAGTGCAGCGACACGGTGATCGCGTCCGGCGTGTCGTGGAGGATGCGCGCGGTGCCGTCGCCCTGGTGGACGTCGCAGTCGAAGATCAGCACGCGGTTGACCCGGCCGCTGGCCAGCAGGTAATGGCTGATCACGGCCAGGTCATTGAAGATGCAAAAGCCCGCCGGGTAATCGTAGTGGGCGTGATGGGTGCCGCCCGCCAGGTGGCAGGCCAGGCCGTGTTCCAGCGCCTGCTCCGCCGCCAGGATCGAACCGCCCACCGCGCGCACGGTACGCCGCGCCAGGGCTTCGCTCCAGGGCAGGCCGAGGCGCCGTTGGTCTTCGCGGGACAACTCGCCGCTCATGTAGCGTTCGATATACCCAGGTTCATGGGCCAGGGCCAGAATGTCCGCCGGACACAGCGGTGGGCGCAGTAATTGGCTGTCCTGGGTCAGCCCGGTGGACACCAAGTGGTCACGCAACAGGCGGAACTTGTCCATCGGGAAGCGGTGGTCCGCCGGGAACTCGGGGCTGTAATCATCGTGGTAGATCAATGGCAAAGGCATGGGATTTTCTGACGGGAACCTGCGACGGATCTTAACAGCGCGGTACACTCACGCACATGGCAAGGGAGGGGGACCCATGGAGCCGATACTGGAATTGCACAGCGCACGCCTGGTGCTGCGCCAATGGCGCGATGCCGACCTGCCGGCGTTTGCGCACATGTGCGCCGACCCGCAGGTGATGCGTTATTTCCCGACCCGATTGGACCGCCTGGAAAGCGCCGCGTTGATCGGCCGGATTCGTGGGCATTTCGCCGAATACGGCTTCGGCCTGTGGGCCTTGCAGCGCAAGGACAGCGGCGAGTTCATCGGCCTGACCGGGTTGCAGAATGTCAGCTTTGAAACCGCCTTCACCCCTGCGGTGGAAATCGGCTGGCGCCTGGCGCGTGAGCATTGGGGCCTGGGGTATGCCAGCGAGGCGGCATGGACCGCGTTGCGTTGTGGTTTCGACCGCCTGCAGTTGGACGAAATCGTCGCCTTCACCACCCAAACCAATCTGCCATCACAAAAAGTCATGCAAGCCATCGGGATGCATTACGATCCCCAGGCAGATTTTGAACACCCCAAGGTCGCGGCCGATGACCCGCTGCGCCCGCATGTTTTGTACCGCATCACCCGCGCCCAATGGTTGGACACGCTGCACGGATAAGCAGCCCGGAATGCCCCATAGATTGTAGGAGTTGCTCTATGAGCCAAGTATTGGAAGATCTGGTGGACTTGCTGACCCTGGAGCCGATCGAGGAAAACCTCTTTCGCGGCCGCAGCCAGGACCTGGGTTTTCGCCAACTGTTCGGCGGGCAAGTGCTCGGCCAGTCGCTGTCGGCTGCCAGCCAGACCGTAGAAGCCGAGCGGCACGTGCATTCTTTGCACGGTTATTTTCTGCGCCCCGGCGATGCCGCATTGCCGGTGGTGTATTCGGTGGACCGCGTGCGCGATGGCGGCAGCTTCAGCACACGCCGCGTGACGGCGATCCAGAAGGGCCACCCGATTTTTACCTGCAGCGCGTCGTTCCAGTACGACGAAGCCGGCTTCGAGCACCAGACCAGCATGCCCGAGGTGGTCGGCCCGGAAAACCTGCCGTCGGAGCTGGAACTGACCAAGCAGCGCGTCCACCTGATCCCCGAGCACATGCGCGACAAGTTGCTGTGCCCCAAGCCGATCGAAGTGCGCCCGGTGACCGAAAAAGACCCGTTCAACCCGCAGCCGTCCGACCCGGTCAAGTACGTGTGGTTCCGCGCCGACGGCGCCCTGGCCGACACGCCGGCGCTGCATAAGTACCTGCTGGCCTACGCCTCGGACTTCGGCTTGCTGACCACGTCGCTGCTGCCCCATGGCAAGACCGTGTGGCAGAAAGACATGCAGGTCGCCAGCCTCGACCACGCGCTGTGGTTCCACGCCGACCTGCGCGCCGATGACTGGTTGCTCTACGCCATGGACAGCCCGTGGGCCGGCAATTCCCGTGGTTTTTCGCGGGGCAGCGTGTACAACCGCGCTGGGCAACTGGTGGCCTCGGTCACTCAGGAAGGCCTGATCCGCCACCGTAAGGACTGGGCATGAGCCTGGCGCAGATTAAACATTGGGTGTTCGACATGGACGGCACCCTCACGGTGGCCGTGCATGATTTCGCGGCCATTCGCGTAGCGCTGGATATTCCGCCCGAGGATGACATCCTCACCCACCTCGCAGCATTGCCGGCGGATGTCGCGGCGGCCAAACATGCCTGGTTGCTGGAGCATGAGCGCGAGCTGGCGCTGGGTTCGGTCGCGGCGCAAGGCTCGGTGGAACTGGTGCGGGAATTGGCCGGGCGGGGTTGTCGCCTGGGCATCCTGACCCGCAATGCGCGGGAGCTGGCGCATGTGACGTTGGAAGCGATTGGCCTGGCGGACTGCTTTGCCGTCGAGGATGTACTGGGGCGCGATGATGCGCCGCCCAAGCCCGACCCAGGCGGCCTGCTGAAACTGGCGGCGGCCTGGGATGTATCGCCCAGTGCGATGGTGATGGTGGGGGATTACCGCTTTGACCTGGATTGCGGCCGGGCAGCGGGGACCAGAACAGTGTTGGTCAACCTGCCGGAAAACCCGTGGCCCGAGCTGGCTGATTGGCATGCCGCAGACTGCGCGGTACTGCGCCGGATGATCCAGCCCGGGCAATAGAGATCAAATGTGGGAGGGGGCTTGCCCCCGATAGCAGTCTGTCAGTTAAAAAATTGCTGACTGTTACACCGCAATCGGGGGCAAGCCCCCTCCCACAGGTTGAGCCGGTTTCTGCAGGTATTACTGAGAGAACAGTGCCTTCTGCCCTTCAGGCGAAGTGAAGATCCCATCGCCGTTATGCCCAACCCCCGGCACTTCCACCAGCTTCTGGGTCAGTTGCGGGTGGCGCTGCTTGAGGTAGTCGAAATAGTTGTGCCCGCGAATCAGGCGGTACGCGCCCTGGGTCTCGGCTTCGCAGCTTTTATCCAGCGCCGGGTGGTTCGGGTCGGTGTCTTGCCGGCCCAGCAGGTAGGTGATGTCACGCGACACATAGGCCTGTTCCAGTTGCTCGGCGCTTTGCCCCTTGGCATAGGCGGGCAGGTGTTGCATGCCGTACTTCCAGTCATTGAAGCCAGGGCAGTCGGCGACCTTGAACGGCACCGGGCGCTGCGGGCTGAAGTAGGCGTAGGACGACGGGTTGGCCACCACATAGCGCAGGCGGATGCCCGCGCTTTGCAGGCTCGGTTGAGCATGGCCGGTGAGCGCGAAGCGCTGCACCACCTGGCCGCCGCCGGAATGGCCGGCCACCACAATCTCTTTCAGTGCCGGGAACACGGTGCGGTTGCCCAGGTGCTCGATAATCTGGTCCAGGGCGCCGTAGGAACTGACCTGGCCGGGGCCCGTGGAGGGCTCGCCGGCCATCCAGTCATTGCCGTTCCAGCGCAGCACTTGCGGGGCCAGGTGATGGCGTTTCACGTCCGAGTCATTGAGAAACTGCGGCGCGACCACCAGCGTCGTGCCGCCAACCCCGGCATGTTCGGCGGCGTCTTCAGCGCTCTGCAGGTAGGTCTGTGCGTTGCGCAGGCGACCATGCACGATGATCAACGCACGGGTGACGTTGGGCAGGGGTTTACTCCAGTCCTGGCTCAAGCCGAGGCTGAGGTCGCCGGCCGGCAGGTGAAAGCGCTCGGGGCTGACCGCCTTGACCCCCTGCTCGGCGGCCCAGGTGGAGGCGCTGCAGGCGACCAGCACACCCAGCAGCATTCGCAATCGCGTATGCATTTAAAGACTCTTGGCCGCGAAGGTGTCGCATTGAGTGATCTGGCCTTGGGCAAAGCCGGTCTTGAACCAACGCACGCGCTGCGCCGAGGTGCCGTGGGTAAACGAGTCCGGCACGACACGGCCCTGGCCCTGTTGCTGCAAACGGTCATCGCCAATCGCGTTGGCCGCATTCAGCGCTTCTTCGATATCGCCGGGTTCCAGCCAGTTCAGGCGTTTTTGCGCGCGGTTGGCCCACACGCCGGCAAAGCAGTCGGCCTGTAGCTCCTGACGCACCAGCAGGCCGCCGTCGCCTTGCATCTGCCGGCCTTGCTGGCGTGCAGCCTGGATCTTCGACGAGATGCCGAGCAAGGTCTGCACGTGGTGCCCGACTTCGTGGGCGATCACGTAGGCCTGGGCAAAATCGCCGGCGGCCTGGAAGCGTTGCGACATTTCCCGGAAGAAATCCAGGTCCAGGTACACCTGCTGATCCGCCGGGCAATAGAACGGGCCGCTGGCGGACGTGGCGCCACCGCAGGCGGAATTGACCCGGCCACGGAACAGAATCAGTTTCGGGTTCTTGTAGGCCAAGCCGTTTTCCTGGAACACCTGGGCCCAGGTGTCTTCGGTATCGCCGAGCACCGCACGGACAAAGTCGGTCTGCTCATCATTGGCCGGCGGCGCCTGGCGCGACGGGGTGCTCACCGAGGGCGCCTGTTCCAGCTGGCCGGTCAATTGGCCGAGGATCTGCAGCGGGTCCTGGCCGGTCAGCCAGCCGATGCCGACGATCAACACAATCGCGGTCAGGCTCAGGCCCTTGCCGCCGCCAAAACGCATGCCGCCACCACCACCGCCACTGTCATCGCGGGCATCCACCACGTTGTCGCTGCGTCGGCCTTTTTTCCATAGCATGGGGCAATCCTCTGTGTGCTAAGCGTGATTGATTATGGTCGTGATTAACGGCAATAGCCTTCGCCGGTGGCGACGATCAGGCAGTTCTTTTTATCCGCCAGCCATTTCAACCCGGTTGCCGCACCGTCACCGGCGCGCAGCTGTTGCGGGCCATCGGGGCGGGTGAAGGCGATGCCGTCTTCGGCCGCTTCACCTTTGAAGGTGCCGGCGGCGTCGGCGTCGAGGCCGTATTGCATGGTAAGAAGGTAGTGGCCACGGCCGATGCTGTCGTCCTTGGCGATGGTCAGGTGCAAGCCTTCGACGCCGATCCATTTGCCGACCCAGCTGTCGGTGGGTGGGGTTTGCGGCACCAGGGTCGCTTGCACGGAAGGCGGCGCCGGTTTGGCGGGCGCCTTGGACTCTTGGTTGCACGCGGTGAGCAGGGCAAGGGTAGACAGAAGAAAGACAGTTTTTTTCATAGCGGCAAGGCCTTGGTTAAAAAGTGTGCAACGCCGGGGCGAACGTGCAGCGTTGGACTCGATTGCAGTGATTTAGTGCGCTGTTCGCACGGTGTTTGGTTATGCTCTTGGGGCAGACGCATGCCCGACTGCTAGATTAACGGGTTGAGTACCACCGCGTTCAGCCCGCCACGCAAGAGAATTCAATGACTGTCAGCACCCCACTTTCCGGCGTCAACCATCCCTTCAAAGGCATTCTGCTGATTGTGGTGGCGACTTTTCTGTTCTCCAGCCACGACGCCTTGTCCAAATTCCTGGCCGGGTTCTACCCGATCGTGATGGTGGTGTGGGCGCGTTACCTGGTGCATACCTTGTTGATGGCCGGGATTTTCCTGCCGCAATCGGGCTTGCGCGTGCTGCGCAGCAAGCGGCCGGGGATGCAGGTGGTGCGGGCCTTGTGCCTGTTGGGCACCAGCCTGTTTTTTACCGCCGCGCTGCATTACATCCCGCTGGCGGAAGCCACCGCAGTGAACTTCCTCGCGCCGATCCTGGTGACGGCGCTGTCGGTGCCTCTGCTCGGTGAACACGTGACGCGTGGCCAATGGCTGGCGGTGATCTGCGGGTTTGTCGGGGTGCTGGTGATCATCCACCCGGGCGGTGAACTGTTCACCCCGGCGGTGCTGCTGCCGCTGTGCTCGGCATTGTTCTTCTGCTTCTACCAACTGCTCACGCGCATCCTCAGCCAATACGACACGCCCACCACCAGTAACTTCTTCGCCGGCCTGTGCAATACCTTGGTGATGAGTGCGATGGTGCCGTTCTTCTGGCAAGTGCCAACCCTGTGGCACGGCGTGTTGATGCTGGCGTTGGGCACCTGCGGGATGACCGCGCACTTGCTGCTGACCCAGGCCTTCCGCTTCGCGGCGCCGGCCTTGCTGGCGCCGTTCGGCTATTGCCAGATCGTGTTTGCGGGCGTGTTGGGCTGGCTGGTGTTTGCGCATACCCCCGACTTGACCACGGTGGTCGGCATCGGGGTGATCTGCATGAGCGGGTTGGCCGCTGCCTGGCAGCAGCGGCGGCGCTGAATCAGGCGTCGACCCTGGGAATCTTGCGCGGTGCCATGAAGTACATCCAGGTCAGCGCGATGAAGTACATCGCCGGGATCAGGGTGAACAGCACGGTGTAGTTGTTGTTCGTCACGGTCAGGATGTGGCCGACAATCTGGGTCATGAACATGCCGCCGATGGCCGCGCACATGCCGCCGAAGCCGAATACCGTACTCATCATGTGCTTGGGCGTGTAGTCCATCACCAGGCTCCAGATGTTGGCGGTCCAGGCCTGGTGTGCGCCAATCGCCAGGGAGATGGCGAACACCGCGACCCACAACTGGCTGGAGCCGGCGGCCATGATCACCCCGATGATGCAGCAGGCGAACAGCAGCATCGACAGCAGCCGCGCCTTGATCGAATTCATCCCGCGGCCGATCAGGAACGACGACAGAATCCCACCGCCCACGCTGCCGAAGTCGGCGGTCAGGTAAATGATGATCAGCGGGATACCCATCTGCGTGACGTTGATGCCCAGGTTGTATTGCTGGTTCAAGAACGGCGGCAGCCAGTACAGGTAGAACCAGAACACCGGAGTAGGCGATGGCGAAGGCCCAAGTGCCGCGCATGCGCAGGATGCGGCTGAAGGGGACGCGGGGCTGTTCCGGTTCGACTTCCCGTTGGATGTAGTCCAGTTCGGACTGCTTAACCGTCGGATGCTCTTCCGGGTTGTAGTACTTCAAGCCCCAGAACAGCAGCCAGATCCCACCGAGTGCCGACATGCACAGGAACGCCGCTTGCCAGCCCCACACATGCAGAATCAACGGCAGCAGCATCGGCGTCATCATCGCGCCGACGTTGGTGCCAGCGTTGAAGATGCCGGTGGCCACTGCGCGCTCGCCGGCAGGGAACCACAGGCGGGTGGTCTTGACGCAGGCCGGGTAGTTGGCGGCCTCGGTCAGCCCGAGGATGAAGCGGCAGACCATGAAGCCGACGGCCGAGGTGGCCAGGCCATGGGCGCCGGTGGCCACGCTCCACAGCAGCACCGCGCAGAAGAACACGCGCTTGACACCTACGCGGTCGATCAGTCGGCCTTGCAGCACAAAGCCAATCGCGTAGCCGACCTGGAACCAGAAGTTGATGTTGGCGTAGTCCATCGCCGTCCAGCTCATTTCTTTGGCCAGGATCGCCGAGGGCGGCGCGGTCGATGTAGTTGAGTGTGGTCGCGAAGAACACCAGGGCCAGCATGCCCCAGCGAGTTTTACCGACGGCCATTGCACCGCGGATCTTGTCGCCGATGCCGGCGTGCGGGTTGGCCGGGCGCGCAGCCAGGACTGAGTTTTGCGAAGGCATGAGGGTTTACCCGTTTTTGAAATTTTTATGGTGTGTTCTGGGTTTTGTTACGGAATCGATGGTGCGCAGTGGCTAAAAAATCGTCAATTCGCCAATGCCCATTGTGTTCGATAATCGCCCTGAAAACTAACTGGTTCGTACATTTCAATTGCTGCATTAGGCTAGGGGGCGAATAATTTACTGTAAATAACAATTGCCGGGAGTCGCCCCATGCAACGTTCCATCGCCACTGTTTCCTTGAGCGGCACCCTGCCGGAAAAGCTCGAAGCCATTGCCGCCGCCGGGTTTGATGGGGTCGAGATCTTCGAGAACGACCTGTTGTATTACGACGGCAGCCCGCGGGAAGTCAGGCAAATATGCACTGACTTGGGCCTGGCCATCACCTTGTTTCAGCCGTTCCGCGACTTTGAAGGCTGCCGCCGCGACCGTCTGGCGCGCAACCTGGAGCGCGCCGAGCGTAAATTCGACCTGATGCACGAGCTGGGCACCGACCTGGTGCTGGTGTGCAGCAACGCCTCGGCCGATTGCGTGGGCGATGAACGTATTCTACTCGATGACCTCAGCCTGCTCGCCGAACACGCCGGCCGTCGTGGCTTGCGCATCGGCTATGAAGCGCTGGCCTGGGGCCGGCATGTGAACACCTGGCAGCAGGTGTGGAACCTGGTGCGTCAGGTCGATCACCCGAGCCTCGGGGTGTTGCTCGACAGCTTCCACACCCTGTCGCTCAAGGGCGACCCGAGCGCCATCGCCGAGATCCCCGGCGACAAGATCTTCTTTGTGCAGATGGCCGACGCACCGATCCTGGCCATGGATGTGCTGGAGTGGAGCCGACACTTCCGTTGCTTCCCCGGCCAAGGCGAATTCGACCTGGCGGGTTTTCTCGCGCCGATCATCAAGAGCGGCTATACCGGGCCGCTGTCCCTGGAAATCTTCAACGACGGCTTCCGCGCCGCGCCAACCCGAGCCAACGCGGCGGACGGCCTGCGCTCGTTGCTCTACCTGGAAGAGAAAACCCGCCAACGCCTGGCGCAGGAACGCCCTGCCGCACCGCTGGATATTCTCTTCGAAACCCCGCCCGCCAGCGAATACGACGGCATCGAGTTCCTTGAGTTTGCCGTGGACGAAGACCTCGGCGCCAAGCTGACCCAATGGCTGGAGCGCCTGGGCTTCGTCAAGGCCGGCCAGCATCGCTCCAAGAGCGTCAGCCTGCTGCGTCAGGGCGATATCAACCTGATCCTCAACTGCGAGCCCTACTCCTTCGCCCACAACTTTTTCGAGGCGCATGGGCCGTCGCTGTGCGCCACCGCGATTCGGGTCAAGGACAGCGCCAAGGCCCTGGAACGGGCGGTGGCCTACAAGGGCCAGCCGTATCGTGGCCTGGTCGGGCCGAATGAACTGGAATTGGCGGCGGTGCGCGCGCCGGACGGTAGCCTGATTTACCTGGTGGACCCAAGCGAAGGCGTATACGACACCGATTTCAATCTGCAACCGGGCGCTGCCACCAGCGGTGGGCTTTTGCGCATCGACCACATGGCGATGGCCTTGCCTGCCGACAGCCTCGACAGCTGGGTGCTGTTCTACAAGAGCTTGCTGGATTTCGAGGCCGATGACGAAGTGGTGCTGCCTGATCCGTATGGCCTGGTGAAAAGCCGTGCGCTGCGCAGCCGTTGCAGCTCGATTCGTTTGCCGCTGAATATTTCCGAAAACCGCAACACCGCGATTTCCCACGCGCTGTCGAGCTATCGCGGCTCGGGTGTGCATCACATTGCCTTCGACTGCGCGGATATTTTCGCCGAAGTGCGCCGGGCCAAGGAGGTGGGTGTGCCGCTGCTGGATATCCCGCTCAACTACTACGACGACCTGGCGGCGCGCTTCGATTTCGACGACGAGTTCCTCAGCGAGCTGGCGTACTACAACGTGCTGTACGACCGCGACGCCCAGGGCGGTGAGTTGTTTCATGTGTACACCGAGCCGTTCGAAGGGCGGTTTTTCTTCGAGATCATCCAGCGCAAGCATGGCTACGCCGGCTACGGTGCGGCCAATGTGGCGGTGCGTCTGGCGGCGATGGCCAAGTCGCGCAGTGGTGCGGTACGCCAGGCACGGTTGTGACGGCAGGGCCGGTGCTTCCTTCGGGGAGCGCCGCGGCCCATAATCGCGGCCTGCACAATAAAAAACGGCCGTGAGCGCACCATGACCTTGACTCCCGATCTCTCCGCAGTGTCAGACGCACCGCGCAAGAGTCGCAAGAACAACCCGGAAAAGACCCGCGAAAACATACTGCAAGAAGCCATTGTCGAGTTTGTTCAGCAGGGCCTGTCCGGCGCTCGCGTGGATGCGATCGCCGAGCGTATCCACACCTCCAAACGCATGATCTATTACTACTTCGGCAGCAAGGAGCAGTTGTACGTCGAGGTGCTGGAGAAGCTCTACGGCGATATCCGCAACACCGAATCACGCATGAACCTCACGGCCCTGGAGCCGCGCGAAGCGATCAGTCGGCTGGTGGAGTTCACCTTCGATCACCACGACCGGAACGTGGATTTCGTGCGTATCGTCTGCATCGAAAATATCCACAATGCCGAGTACGTGAAGCGCTCCGATTCAATCAAGGCGATGAACAGCAACATCCTGGATGCGCTGGGCACGACCTTGCGCCGTGGCGCCGAAATGGGGCTGTTCCGCGAGGGGCTGGAGCCGCTGGACGTTCACCTGCTGATCAACTCATTCTGTTTTTATCGCGTATCCAACCGCCATACGTTCAGTGAGATTTTTCAGATCGAATTGTCGGACGAGGCGGTTAAGCAGCGGCATCGACAGATGATTTGCGAGTCGGTGCTGCGTTACCTGCAAACCTGAGGTTGGCGCGGATTCACGGTGGGAGGGGCAAACTCCCTCCCACATTTGGATGCGGTTTCGGCCGTCAGCTCTTCATGCTCTGGAAGTGCGCCAACATCCTGTGTGCATCCGGCACCACGCCACTGAACAATTCGAACGCCTTCACCGCCTGAAATACTGCCATGTTGCCGCCATCCAGAGTGCGGCAACCCAAGGCGCGGGCGTTGCGCAGCAGTTCGGTTTCCAGTGGGAAATACACGATTTCCGCGACCCACAATTGCGCGTGCAGCAAGGCCGGCGGCACGGGCGTGCCGGGCAGTTTGGCCATGCCCATCGGCGTGGTGTTCACTAACCCGTCGGCCTCGGCCATGGCGTTTTCCAGATGGGTGCCGACCTGGGCCCGTCCCGGGCCGAAACAGTGTGCGAGGTTATCCGCCAGGTCCTGGGCGCGGCTGGCGTCTACGTCGAAAATGCTCAAGTGCTCAACGCCTTCCGCCAGCAGCGCATGGGCCACCGCCGCGCCTGCGCCGCCGGCGCCCATCTGGACCACGCGTCGCCGAACGACATCCTGCAAGTTGCGCCGGAAACCTTCGGCGAACCCCAGGCAGTCGGTGTTATGGCCGATGCGTTTGCCCGCTTTGAACACCACGGTGTTGACCGCCCCAATGCCCCGGGCCTCGTCGGACAATTCATCGAGTAAAGGCAGGATCGCCTGCTTGCACGGGTAGGTAATGTTCAACCCGGTGAAGTTCATCTGCTCGGCGGCCTGCAGCAGGTCGGGCAGGGCATTGATGTCCAGCTGCAGCGGTTCCAGGTCGATCAGGCGATACAGGTAGCGCAGGCCTTGGGCGTCACCTTCCTGTTCATGCAGGGCGGGCGTGCGGGAGGCCTGGATGCCGGCGCCGATCAGGCCGGCGAGGACGCGCGGTTTCATCGGGCTCATCCTTTCACCGTGCGGCTGAAATGTTCCAGGGCCAGGTGATAGCCGTGGCTGCCAAACCCGGCGAGTACCGCCTTGGCGATGGGCGACACGAACGAGTGATGACGAAACGCCTCGCGCGCATGCACGTTGGATAAATGCACCTCGATCACCGGCACTTCACTGGCCACCAGCGCATCGCGAATCGCCACCGAGGTGTGGGTCCAGGCCGCCGGGTTGATCACGATACCGGCGCAACGGGCGCGGGCGCCGTGAATCCAGTCGAGCAATTCGCCTTCGTGGTTGGTTTGGCGAAATTCGATGGTCAGCCCCAGTTGCTCGGCACTGCGGCCACACAGCGCGGCGATGTCGGCCAGGGTTTCATGGCCATAGGTGGCGGGCTCACGGGTGCCGAGCAGGTTGAGGTTGGGGCCGTTGAGCACCAGCACGATGGGCGGCATAAGGGGATCTCCACAGTTATTGTTCGTTGTGCGGATAAAATGTACTGAATGGTTAATTTGGTCAATCGATGGCGGTAGATGTGTTCGATTATCGAACCGTTAATCAGTGAGACCGGGCATTTCCAGGTGCTGCCATGAGTCGTTACAAGACCGTATTCGACGGTTTGCCCGCTGTTACTACGCTGTGAAAAACGCCCTGATCAAGGAGCCGGTTGTCGGGTGATGCATGGAAAAGTGTTACCCGGCGGAAAATAACCTAACGGATGGGTTACGATGAAAGTAGGCACTTACAAAGGACATGTGATTGCGGTGTTTCTCAGGGATGAGCATTGCCCGCCTCACGTGCATGTCAGGGGAAAGCAATGGGATGCGCGTTTTCGTTTCAGCTTTCTGGATGGGCGAGTGGAGCTTTGGGATGTAGACCCCGAACGGCGGCGGCCACCCCCCGGGATTCTGGAGGGCATTCGCCAGACGTTGATGCAGCGACACGTCCTGGCTCGTGTACGAAGGATCTGGTGGGAAAAACTGCAAACGGTTTGCCTGGAGAACCATTCCTGGGATTGGGACGCCGACGAGGTGGTGCCGGGGTTGATCATTCGGCGTGGCGTCTATGTGATTGCAAACGCCCGACACGATGTGGCGGGGCAGCGAACCCTTTTGAATCTGGTCAGGGCGCCAGATTGTGTGGAGATTGATCTATGAAAATCGTAAAAGCCAAAACCTTGCCCGATGTACCGATCACTGAGGCCGATATCGATAAGGCCATAGTGCGGGGGCGCAAACTGAAGCGTGTGTACGCCAATGCCTGCTCGGTGCGTTACGAGGATGACTGCATCTCCATCGGCTTCAGCGATGGCAGTCGCATCATGTTGCCGGTGGCCGGTCTTCCGGAGTTCGAAGGGTTTTCCGCGCAGGACTTCGAGCAATTGGAGGTCGGCTTTGGCGGCAAGGCGCTGTGCTGTGAAGCCCGCGACCTGCATGTTTCCATCACCGGCCTGATTGCGACCAGCCAGCCCTTGATGGATCTGGCCGTGAGCCTGGTGGCGTCGCACAACGGCCGTAAAAGCAGCGCGGCCAAATCCGCCGCCGCCCGAGCCAATGGCAAGAAGGGCGGTCGGCCGCGCAAGGAGCCGTAAGGGAGGTTATCGACGGGTCAACAGCACCCCGGACTCCATATGGTGCGTCCATGGGAACTGGTCGAACATCGCGCATTGGGTAATCCGGTGCGTGTCATGCAGTTGCGCAATGTTCGCCGCCAGGGTTTCCGGGTTGCAGGAGATGTAGAGGATGTTGTCGAAGCGCCGGGTCAGTTCGCAGGTGTCCGGGTCCATGCCGGCGCGCGGCGGGTCGACGAAGACGCTGCCGAATTCGTAGCTTTTCAGGTCGATGCCGTGCAGGCGTCGGAACGGGCGCACGTCGTTCAGCGCTTCGGTGAGTTCTTCGGCGGAGAGGCGCACCAGGGTGACGTTATCCACTGCGTTTTCATCGAGGTTGCTCAGGGCTGCGTTCACCGAGGTCTTGCTGATTTCGGTGGCGAGCACGTTGCGCACGCGGGTGGCCAGCGGCAGGGTGAAGTTGCCGTTGCCGCAGTACAGCTCCAGCAGATCGTCCGGGCGATCGCCGAGTGCGTCGTATGCCCAGTTGAGCATCTTCTGGTTCACCGTGCCGTTGGGCTGGGTGAAGGCGCCTTCGGGTTGGCGATAGCTGAAGGTGCGGCCACCGACGTCGAGTTTTTCCACCACGTAGTCATGGCCGATCACATCGCGTTTGCCCTTGGAGCGGCCGATGATGCTCACGTTCAAGTCGGCGGCCAGCTGGTTCGCGGCGGTGTGCCAGTGCTCGTCCAGCGGGCGGTGATAGCACAGGGTGATCATCGCGTCGCCGGCCAGGGTGGTCAGGAACTCCACCTGGAACAGCTTGTGGCTCAGGGCGGCGCTGGCTTGCCAGGCGGCCTTGAGCTGCGGCATCAACTGGTTGATGCGCTGGCTGGCGATGGGGAACTCGTCGATCAGGATCGGCGTGCGCTTGTCGTCCTGGGAGAACATTGCGTAGTGGCGTTCCCCTGCTTCGCGCCACAGGCGGAATTCCGCGCGCAGGCGGAAGTTCTGCAGGGGCGAGTCGAAGACCTGAGGCTGTGGTGCGTCGAACGGTGCCAGCAGGTCACGCAAGCGCGTGACCTTGTCTTGCAGTTGAACGGTGTAGCTTGCGGCGTCAAAAGTCATGCGTTGAACCAGCCCAGCTTGATCACAAACAGAATCGACAGAATCACCAGCGCCGGGTTCAGCTCACGGTAGCGGCCCGAAAGCAGCTTGATGGCGGTCCAGGCGATGAAACCGAAGGCGATGCCGTTGGCGATGGAGTAAGTGAAGGGCATCGCCAGGGCGGTGATCACCACCGGCGCTGCAACAGTGATGTCATCCCAGTCGATTTCCGCCAGGCCCGAGGTCATCAGCACGGCCACGAACAGCAACGCCGGTGCAGTGGCGAAGGCCGGTACGCTGGAGGCCAGTGGCGAGAAGAACAGCGCCAGCAGGAACAGGATCGCGACCACGACCGCGGTCAAACCGGTGCGGCCACCGGCACTCACGCCCGCGGCGGATTCGATGTAGCTGGTGGTGGTCGAGGTGCCCAGCAGCGAACCGGCCATGGCGGCGGTGCTGTCGGCGATCAGCGCACGGCCCATTTTCGGCATGTGGCCATCCTTGTCCATCAACCCGGCGCGCTTGGCCACGCCGATCAGGGTGCCGGAGTTGTCGAACAGGTCGACGAACAGGAACGCGAAGATCACGCTGACCAGGCCGATGTCCAGCGCGCCCTTGATATCCAGCTGCAGGAAGGTCGGGGCCAGGGACGGTGGCATCGAGGTCACGCCGCCGAACGGGGTCACGCCGAGCAGAATGGAGACAATGGTCACCGCCAGGATGCCGATCAGCACCGCGCCGCGTACCGCCAGGGCTTCCAGCGCGACGATCAGCGCGAAACCGAGGGCGGCGAGGATCGGTGCCGGTTGTTTCAGGTCGCCCAGGCCGACCATGGTGGCCGAGTTGCTCACCACGATCCCGGCGTTGTGCAGGGCGATCAGCGCCAGGAACAGGCCGATACCGGCAGCAATCGCCGAGCGCAGGGGCAGGGGGATGCTGTTGATGATCCATTCACGGATGCGGAAGATCGACAGCATGAAGAACAGCACCGCCGAAATGAACACCGCCCCCAGCGCCACTTGCCAGGTATGGCCCATGTGCAGGACCACGGTGTAGGTAAAGAAGGCATTGAGGCCCATGCCCGGCGCCAGCGCGATCGGGTAGTTGGCGATCAAGCCCATCACGGTCGAACCGATGGCCGCTGCCAGGCAGGTGGCGACGAACACTGCGCCCTTGTCCATGCCGGTTTCGCCGAGGATGCTCGGGTTCACGAACAAAATGTAGGCCATGGCCAGGAATGTCGTGATGCCCGCGAGGATCTCGGTTCGCACGTTCGTGTTGTGTGCTTTGAGTTGAAACAGCTTTTCCAGCATGCCTGCTCCCTGTGACGCTATGTTGCGTCGTTATTTGTTGACCTCTAAGTCAAAGCACAAATTGCGCCAAGCGCCTGTGGTTTCAGAGAGGATCGGAAAAAGCGGCGCATCATACCAGCAGCCGAGGCCGTGTGGCGCACGGGCTTGGCTTTGTGGCGCATGGCTGTGAATCATGGCCTTGAGGCATACTGCGCCGATGTTTAATTCAGGGTCATCGACAGCATGAAAAAAGCCAACCGGTGGAGTCTAGCTCTGATCGCTTGTATCAGCGCGTGGTTAGGTGCGGCACCGGCGTGGGGCGCGACTGCACCGGCCTTGAGCGAGGTGCGGGTGTTCAAGGTCGAGTCGGCCGGGTGTGTGGAAACGATTCCGGAGCGCTCCCAGAGCACACAGATGTGTACGCACCGTGGGCCCACCCAGGTGTCGGTGATGGAGGTTGGCCTGGGCAACAACCCGATGGGTCGCTTCAATGGCGCAGTACTCAACGGGCAACGCACTGCGGTGTGCCAGGTCGGCAACGTCAGCCAGGCCTGCAATGGCGCGGGCACGTTGATGGGCTACATCTATGTGTTCGACCTGAATGTCGAAGCCCAAGGCTGGTTCGAATACAGCAACACGTCGATCAACGCGCCGCGAAATACCTTGAATACCCAGCTCAATATCCGCTGATCAATGGCCCTGAACGTCACGGATATCCGCACCGGCTGGTGGTGAGGTTCAGCCCTTGGCTTCGTCCAGCGGCACATGCATGCGGTCGCGGTGAGCCAGGGTCGGGAACAGTTTGATCCACGTCCCGGTCACCACCAACGTGCCGATCCCGCCCATGACCACGGCGGGCACGGTGCCGAACCAGTGGGCGGTGATCCCGGATTCGAACTCGCCCAGTTGATTCGACGCGCCGATAAACAGGCCGTTGACCGCACTGACCCGCCCGCGCATGTCGTCCGGGGTTTCCAATTGCACGAAGGATGCGCGGATCACCATGCTGATCATGTCGGCCGCGCCCAGCACCACCAGCACCGCCAGGGAAAACCAGAACGAGGTGGACAGGCCGAAAGCGATGGTCGCCACCCCGAACACCCCGACGGCGGTAAACATCACACGGCCCACGTGTCGGTCGACCGAGAAGCGCGCCAGCCACAACGACATCAACAGCGCGCCCACCGCCGGCGCCGAACGCAGCAGGCCCAGGCCCCAGGCGCCGGTCAGCAGGATGTCCTTGGCGAACACCGGCAGCAACGCGGTGGCACCGCCGAGCAGCACGGCGAACAGGTCGAGGGAAATCGCTCCGAGGATGTCCGGGCGGCTGCGGATAAAGCGAATCCCGGCCAGCAGCGAGTCCATCGTGGCCTTGGCCTTGTTCAGCGGCGTCTGGCGCGCGGGCAGGTTGAGGGTCAGCGTGCAGGCAATGAGGTACAGCACCACGGTCGGGCCATACACCCACACGCTGCCGAACGCATAGAGCAAACCGCCGAGGGCCGGGGCGACGATGGTTGCCAGTTGCTGGGCCGATTGCGACGAGGCCACGGCGCGCGGGAACAGCGTGCTGGGCACGATGCTCGGGAGCAGCGCTTGGGTGGTGGGCATTTCAAAGGAGCGCGCGGCGCCGAGCAGGAAGGCGAGGATAAAGATCATCTCGCGGGTCACATTGCCGGTCAGGCCGCCAATGGCCAGGGACACGGCAATCAGCGCCTGCACGGTCTGACAGATAGCCGCCACCTTGCGCCGATCATAGCGGTCGGCCACATGCCCGGTGTGCAGCATGAACAGCACGCGGGGAACGAATTCCACCAGGCCGACCAGGCCGAGGTCCAGCACGTTGCCGGTCAGTTGATAGAGGTTCCAGCCGATGGCCACGGTGAGCATTTGGAAGCCGCTGGCGGTGAAGATCCGCGCCAGCCAGAACGCGATGAAAGGGCGGTGGTGACGCAACAGCAACGCGGGTTCATTGGGCATCGGGAGTTCGGGCCAGCGCGGTAGGGAAGCCCGAGATTAGCATCAAGCTGTAACAAACAGTTGCAGAAACTGCGCTGAGGCAAGCTGTCACGCGGCAAAAGACCACACAAGCCAATTACCAAAATGGGACTACTCTTTTGACTGTGATTGATCCAGATCAAAGCTATTTCAGGATTTGTTCTGGCGGCCGCAAGGCCTGACTCCCTACGTGGTTGGTAAAAAAAGAAACGAATTGAAATTCGCCACACTCCATATCCGTGGGGGCAGTGGATGCGGCCTCCAGCCAGCATTCGGTATTACCTGACAGAGGAAGACTTATGTTCGGTTTGGAGGCGCTAGATCTCGCCCGAATTCAGTTCGCGTTTACTATCTCGTTCCACATCCTGTTCCCGGCGATCACCATCGGCCTTGCGAGTTACCTTGCGGTGCTGGAAGGCTTGTGGCTCAAGACCCATAACGATACCTACCGTGACCTCTACCATTTCTGGTCGAAGGTCTTTGCCGTCAACTTCGGCATGGGTGTGGTCTCTGGCTTGGTCATGGCGTACCAGTTCGGCACCAACTGGAGCCGCTTCTCGGACTTCGCCGGCTCCGTCACCGGGCCGCTGCTGACGTATGAAGTACTCACGGCCTTCTTCCTCGAGGCCGGTTTCCTCGGCGTGATGCTGTTCGGCTGGAACAAGGTGGGGCGCAAGCTGCACTTCTTCGCGACCGTGATGGTGGCCGTCGGCACGCTGATTTCGACCTTCTGGATTCTCGCTTCCAACAGCTGGATGCAGACTCCCCAGGGCTTTGAAATCATCGACGGCCGCGTGATCCCCACGGACTGGCTGGCCGTGATCTTCAACCCCTCGTTCCCCTACCGCCTGATGCACATGGCCACGGCGGCGTTTGTGGCGACGGCGTTCTTCGTCGGTTCTTCGGCGGCCTGGCATTTGCTGCGCGGCAAGGACAACCCGGCGATCCGCAAGATGCTGTCGATGGCCATGTGGATGGCGCTGATTGTCGCGCCTATCCAGGCAGTGATCGGTGACTTCCACGGCCTCAACACCCTGCAGCACCAGCCGGCGAAAATCGCCGCGATCGAAGGCCACTGGGAAAACATCGGCAACGAGCCGACGCCGCTGATCCTGTTCGGCTGGCCCGACATGAAGGCGGAAAAAACCAAGTACGCGGTGGAAATTCCCTACCTCGGCAGCCTGATCCTGACCCACTCCCTGGACAAACAGGTACCGGCGCTCAAGGAGTTCCCGCCTGAGGACCGCCCCAACTCGACCATCGTGTTCTGGTCGTTCCGGGTCATGGTCGGCCTGGGTTTCCTGATGATCTTCACCGGCCTGTTCAGCCTTTGGCTGCGTCGGGGCGGCAAGATGTATACGTCCCGGCCGTTCCTGTACCTGGCGTTGTGGATGGGCCCATCCGGCTTGATCGCGATTCTCGCCGGTTGGTTCACCACCGAGATCGGCCGCCAGCCGTGGGTGGTCTACGGGCTGATGCGGACTGCGGATGCGTCCTCCGGGCATAGCCTGGCGCAGATGAGCATCACCCTGGTGCTGTTCGTGGTGGTGTACTTCGCGCTGTTCGGCGCTGGTTTGGGCTACATGATGCGCCTGGTGCGCAAAGGCCCGGTGGCCCACGACGGCATCGAGCCAACCCACGGTGGCCCAGGCCAGAAACGCACACCGGCGCGGCCGTTGTCGGCGGCCGATGACGGCAGCGATGACGATCACGTCGACCTCCAGCATAAGGGGCATTGAGATGGGTATTGATCTTCCGCTGATCTGGGCCGTGATCATCATCTTCGGCATCATGATGTACGTGGTCATGGACGGTTTCGACCTGGGCATCGGCATCCTCTTTCCGTTCATCCCCGGCAAGACCGACCGTGACGTGATGATGAACACCGTCGCCCCGGTCTGGGACGGTAACGAAACCTGGCTGGTACTGGGCGGCGCGGCATTGTTCGGCGCGTTCCCGCTGGCCTATTCGGTGGTGCTGTCGGCGTTGTACCTGCCGCTGATGCTGATGCTCATCGGGCTGATCTTTCGTGGCGTGGCCTTTGAGTTCCGCTTCAAGGCCAAGGACCACAAGCGTCACCTGTGGGACAAGGCGTTCATCGGCGGGTCGCTGGCGGCCACGTTCTTCCAGGGCGTCGCGTTGGGTGCGTTCATCGACGGCATCCCGGTGGTCGATCGCCAGTTTGCCGGTGGCTCACTGGATTGGGCGACGCCGTTCACGATGTTCTGCGGCGTGGCGCTGATCGTGGCCTACGCGTTGCTCGGTTGCACCTGGCTGATCATGAAGACCGAAGGCAAGTTGCAAGAGCAGATGCATAACCTGGCGCGGCCATTGGCCTTCGTGGTGTTGGCGGTGATCGGCATCGTGAGTATCTGGACGCCTCTGTCGCACCCGGAAATCGCCTCGCGCTGGTTCACCCTGCCGAACCTGTTCTGGTTCCTGCCGGTGCCGATCCTGGTGCTGGTGACCATGTACGGGCTGATCCGCGCCGTGGCGCGCAACGCGCACTACACGCCGTTCCTGCTGACGCTGGTGCTGATCTTCCTCGGCTACAGCGGCCTGGGGATCAGCCTGTGGCCGAACATCATCCCGCCGTCGGTATCGATCTGGGACGCTGCCGCGCCGCCGCAAAGCCAGGGCTTCATGCTGGTGGGCACGTTGTTCATCATCCCGTTCATCCTGGGCTACACCTTCTGGAGCTACTACGTGTTCCGCGGCAAGGTCACCCATGAAGACGGTTATCACTAGGAGGGTCGTTTCATGTCCGGCAAACCTTCGTTGCACGAGATTGAACAGGCTGAGAAGCAACCGCTGTGGCGGCGCCTTGGTTGGTTGGCGATGATCTGGAGCGGCAGCGTGCTGGCCCTGTTCATCGTGGCCAGCCTGATGCGCCTGTTCATGAGCGCGGCCGGCCTGACCACGCACTGACATCCCATCCCGTTGCCTTGCGGCACGGTTTTTTGACCCTGCCCCTCTTTGGAGGGGCGGGGTCTTTTTTTATTTGCGCGCTTTGAGAATGACGAATTTGGGCGTGGCGGCCACTTGCTCGACGCCCCGGAACAGCCGCGCCAACTTGCTGTGATAACCCAGGTGACGGTTGCCGACTATATAAAGGGCGCCGCCGACCACCAACGCTTCGCGCGCCTGCTGGAACATGCGCCAGGCGAGGAAGTCGCCGACCACCTGTTGCTGGTGGAACGGTGGATTGCACAGCACCACATCCAACGATTGCGGTGCCTGCCCGGCCAGGCCATCGTCGGCGCGGACGATGACCTCGCGATCACCCAGGGCCGCTTGCCAGTTCTCGGCGGCCGATTGCACGGCCATGTAGGACTCGTCCACCAAGGTGTAATGCGCGTCCGGGTTCTGCAGGGCGCTGGCAATCGCCAGTACGCCATTGCCGCAACCCAGGTCGGCGACTCGCGCACTGCCAAGGCCCGTGGGCAAGTGTGGCAGGAAGGCGCGGGTGCCGATGTCCAGGCTTTCGCGGCAGAACACGTTGGCGTGGTTGAGCAGGGCGATGGCTGGAGTGTCCAAGGCGTAACGGGTGGGGTAGGGCGAGACGGCGGCCGGGCGCTCCCCAACGGTGGCGATCAACAGCCGCGCCTTTTTGAGCGCGAGGGACGCGTGCATCGGCCCGATGTACTGCTCCAGCAATTCACCGGCGGCCCGTGGCAGATGCTTGACCATCGCTGCGGCGATAACTTCAGCGCCCGGCGCCAGTTGGCCCTGCAGGCGGATCAACTGTTCTTCGAGCAGCGCCAGGGTTTTCGGCACGCGGATCAGCACCCGGTCGAATGGCCCGACAGGCACTTGGCTGGCGGGGATGAACGACACCGCATCGAACGCCTTGCCGTTGCGCAGCAGGTTTTTTTCCAGGCCTTGGGCGGCGAGAAACGAGTCGCCGCTGGATGTCACCTGCACATGGCCCTCAAGGCTGGCGGCCAATGCGCCAAAGCTATCGTTAAGCACCAGCACGCGAGTTGCGGCGTTCGGTTGCTGTTCGGCCAGGTAGCTGAGCAGATACTCGTCGGCGGCGTCGAAGGCCTGCAGCGGATCATTGTGCTGCTCGGGTTGGCGGATCAGATCGAGCTGGGCGAACGGGCTTTCGAGCAGGGGCATGGCGGGGGAGGCTCTGGGTAATCGATGGGTGTTCGGCAGGCGCTGTGGCGGCCGGCGGAACCGTCTGAGTGAACTGCGAGGCGGCACCGAGGGGCTGCGTCAACACTCAGAGTTGGCCGTAAATGTTACTTTTTTTTTGGAGTGATTACATGCGGTGTTTCAAAGCGGGTTAAAACAAGCCTGCTTTCGAGGCACAGAGCACCGCAGCGATTTTGTTATTGACGCCCATTTTAGTGAAGATGCTTTTGAGATGAAAACCAATGGTGCGTTCCGACAGGCACAGTATGGCGGCGATATCGGCAGCCGTTTTGCCCAGGGCTGACCATTTGAGGATTTCTGTCTCCCGTGGTGTCAATTTGCAGGCCGAAGGCGCGTTGGGCTTGTCGGCATATTTCTGTGCGACCACCGCATGCATCGCATGACAGAGCCACAATACCTGGCCGGCCTTTTCGTACAGCTCTTCCGGGCTGACCTCGCCCTTGCTGCGTCCCAGGGTCAGCATGCTGAACACGCCCTGGAAATCGTGGACCGCCTGGGTCCATCCCAGATGCACGCCAGAGGACCGGGCCAGTTCCCACAAATTCGGCGCGGCGCCGAACACTTTTTCCTCCCAGACAATCGGTAGTACGCAACGTTTGCAGTGGGTGACAACCGGGTCTACGTCGAAAAAGTGGGCCTGGTCGTACAGGGAGTTCCATTCATTTGGGTAGTTGTTGAGGCAAATCGGTTTGCATGGGTGTGTGGGTCGCTGTGAACTCATCGTGAAGGAACAGAATTGGAAGCCAAGCTCGTAGGTTTTGTTGATTACCATTTCAAATACACTGGTGATCTTGTCCTCGCCTTCCAGTTTAGGGAGTCGTGTATTGCGCCAGTTGACCATCGGAAGCTCTCCATGGAGTTCTTTGTGACTTGGGTACGTCCTGGCCCCCAATGTTGCACGCAAATTAGTGTAGGACACGGACTACACTTGCAGCGGAAATTTTCGTTCTTGTTCGTCGTGTTCTAAGACTCTTTAAGCAGGTGTGCAACTTCCGTCCGCAACTTTTTGCGAAGTTTTGCCCTTTTTTAGTGGGTTTTAGCGTCTGTAGTGCGTCACTGACAATCGCACTATGGGGCGATGTTGTGATGTGTCTTGGACTAATAGCCAAATGTTTAGCAGTGCAATTAAATAGCCATCAACTTGTGGGGTTTTTGCTCTATTCACAATGCCACTACCGACTGCGGGTGTTTCCGCACGTGACTTTGGGGGACACTAGGGCACCTGTAGAACGGAGCTCCCCATGACGGCCAGTGCTGAGAAATTTACCCGCCAGACCCTGCTCGACGTGCAATCGCTGACCCCCAGCCTCTTCACCCTGCGCACCACCCGTGACCCGGGCTTTCGGTTCACCGCCGGCCAGTTCGTGCGCCTGGGGGTGACCAAGGCCGATGGCAGCACGGTATGGCGCGCGTACTCCGTGGTGTCGTCGCCGTTTGATGAGTACCTGGATTTTTTCTCGATCGTGGTGCCCGGTGGCGAGTTCACCAGCGAGCTGAGCCGTCTGCGCGTCGGCGATACGTTGATGGTCGAGCGTCAGGCCACAGGCTTCCTGACCCTGAACCGGTTTGTCGACGGTCGTGACTTATGGTTGCTGGGCACCGGCACCGGAGTGGCGCCGTTCCTGTCGATCCTGCAGGACTTCGAGGTCTGGGAAAAATTCGAGCGCATCATCCTCGTGTACAGCGCCCGGGAAGCCAGGGAGCTGGCCTATCAGTCGTTGATCCAGGGGCTGGCGCAGCGTGAGTACCTGGCCGAGTACGCCCACAAGCTGACCTATCTGCCGCTGGTCACCCGCGAGCAGCACCCCGGCGCCCTGCACGGGCGCATTACCACCCTGATCGCGAATGGCGAGCTGGAGCGCGCAGCCGGCGTCGCGCTGACCCCAGAGCATTCGCGCGTGATGATTTGCGGCAACCCGCAGATGATCGACGACACCCGTCAGTTGCTCAAACAACGCGATATGCAATTGAGCCTGTCCCGGCGCCCCGGCCAGGTGGCGGTGGAGAACTACTGGTAACAAAAAAGGCGCCCCTGGAGGCGCCTTCGTTCAAACCGATACGGCTTATTGCGGTTTGTCGTTCTGTGCCTTGAGCAGATCGCGGATCTCACCCAGCAACACTTCTTCCTTGCTCGGCGTCGGCGGCAGGCTGGGGGCCACGGCTTCTTCGCGTTTCAGGCGGTTGATGGCCTTCACACCCATGAAGATCGCAAACGCGACGATCAGGAAGTCGATCACGCTCTGGATGAACTTGCCGTAGGCCAGCACGACCGCCGGGACATCGCCCTGCGCAGCCTTGAGCGTCACCGCCAGATCAGCGAAGTCCACACCGCCGATCAACAGACCGATCGGTGGCATCACCACGTCGCCTACAAACGAGGAAACAATTTTGCCGAAGGCGGCGCCGATGATAATCCCGACGGCCATGTCGACCACATTACCTTTGACCGCGAAGGCCTTGAACTCACTGATCACGCCCATAGGTTATTCCTTGTTACAGATGAGAAGGGTGGAAGTCAGTGTAAGTCAGTCGTAGCGGGCTTGCCTGACACAACTGTTAACACTGTCGGTTTTTATCGACACATTAAATCGCAAATAGTTTGCAAAGTGCCATCAATCGCGCGCGAAATACCCGCGATTTCAGTGAGTTACCAGATTATTTTCTCAATCGACCCGGTGGGGTTTTTCTATTTATCTTCTGACTCGCGGGTCACTAGCCTCTGGCAAGCACAACTGAATGTGCATTAAAAAAACCAGAGGAAACCCCGATGAACAACCCAATGAGCCGCGCGCCCGTTCTGGCGCGACATGCGCTGGTGCTGGCAACCGTCAGCCTGCTTTCCCTGTCTGTGCAAGCTGCCAATCTGACCCGCGACAATGGTGCCGCCGTCGGCGACAACCAGAACTCGCAAACCGCGGGCGCCAACGGCCCGGTGCTGCTGCAAGATGTGCAACTGATTCAGAAGCTGCAACGCTTCGACCGCGAACGCATCCCCGAGCGCGTGGTACATGCCCGTGGCACCGGCGCTCACGGCACGTTTACCGTCACCGATAACCTCAGCGACCTGACCAAGGCCAAAGTTTTCGCCGCCGGTGAGGCAACCCCGGTATTCGTGCGGTTCTCGGCGGTGGTACACGGCAATCACTCCCCGGAAACCCTGCGCGACCCTCGCGGCTTCGCCACCAAGTTCTACACCGCCGACGGCAACTGGGACCTGGTCGGCAACAACTTCCCGACGTTCTTTATCCGAGACGCCATCAAGTTCCCGGACATGGTCCACGCCTTCAAACCCGACCCGCGCACTAACCTGGATGATGACTCGCGTCGTTTCGACTTCTTCTCCCATGTTCCCGAAGCCACCCGCACCCTGACCGAGCTGTACTCCGACTCCGGCACGCCGGCCAGTTACCGCGAAATGGACGGCAACGGCGTACATGCCTACAAGTTGATCAACGCCAAGGGCGAAGTGCATTACGTCAAGTTCCACTGGAAGAGCCTGCAAGGCATCAAGAATCTTGATCCCAAGCAAGTCACCGACGTACAGGGCCGTGACTACAGCCATATGACGAATGACTTGGTCACCCATATCAACAAGGGCGACTTCCCCAAGTGGGACTTGTACGTGCAGGTGCTCAAACCTGAGGAACTGGCCAAGTTCGATTTCGACCCGCTGGACGCCACCAAGATCTGGCCCGGCATACCCGAGCGCAAAGTCGGGCAGATGGTGTTGAACCGCAACCCGGCCAATGTCTTCCAGGAAACCGAGCAAGTGGCCATGGCCCCGGCCAATCTGGTGCCGGGCATCGAGCCGTCGGAAGACCGCCTGCTGCAAGGCCGGGTGTTCTCCTATGCCGACACGCAGATGTACCGCCTGGGCGCCAACGCCCTGCAACTGCCGATCAACGCGCCACGGGTCACCGTCAACAACGGCAACCAGGACGGCGCGATGAATTCCGCCAAGACCAGCACCGGCGTGAACTACCAGCCAAGCCGCCTGCTGCCACGGGAAGAGCCGCAAACCGCGCGCTACAGCCAGTCGCCGCTGGCGGGCAGTACCCAGCAGGCGAAGATCCAGCGTGAGCAGAACTTCAAGCAGGCCGGTGATCTGTATCGCTCCTACAGCAAGAAAGAACGTCAGGACTTGATCGACAACTTCGGCGGCTCCCTGGCCACCACCGACGACGAGAGCAAGCACATCATCCTGTCCTTCCTCTATAAAGCCGACCCGGAATACGGCGCCGGCGTGACCAAGGTCGCCAAAGGTGACCTGGCCCGCGTGAAAGCGCTGGCACAAAAACTCACCGACTAACCCCACCCCCCCCTGTAGGAGCGAGCTTGCTCGCGAAAAACGTCAACGATGACGCGTATATCCTGGATGTACGTGTTGCCTGGCAGATCTTCGCGAGCAAGCTCGCTCCTACAAGGGTTTTGTAGAGGAGTTGAATCAATGCGTACCTTCATCGGCGCGCTGCTGGCCTGCTGGTCGCTGAGCGGGGTTGCCGGGCAGCCTGCGCCCAATGACGCAGCGGCGCTCAAGGCGCAATTGCAAGGCTACTATTTCGATGCCGCACGTCGCGGCGACCTGCCCATGCTCGATACCTTCATCGACGCCGGCTTCCCCCTCAATACCCAGGACGACAAGGGCTACACCGCACTGATCCTCGCCGCCTACCACGGCGAAAGCGCCTACGTTGAACGTCTGCTCGCCGCCGGCGCCGATGCCTGTGTGCAGGACAAGCGCGGCAACACCGCGCTGATGGGCGCGATTTTCAAGGGCGAGCTGAAGATTGCCCAGCGCCTGCTGGCCACCGACTGCAACCCCGACCAGCGCAACGGCGCCGGGCAGACCGCCGCCATGTACGCCGGGCTGTTCAAGCGTCTCGAACTGCTCGACGAATTGAAGGCCAAAGGCGCCGACCTGAATGCCGAAGACCCGATCGGCAACAGTGCTTCACGATTGGCCAGCGGTGAAATCCGGACCCCGGCGCCGCGCTGAGCTATCATCGCGGTTTTTCGGTTGGAGGTTCTCAAATGGCAAAGGCCAAGCGCATGTACGGCTGCACCGAGTGCGGCGCGACCTTTCCCAAGTGGGCCGGCCAGTGTACCGAGTGCGGGGCGTGGAACACCCTCACCGAAACCATGATCGAAAGCGGCGGCGCCGCGGCCCCCAGCGGCCGTGCCGGCTGGACCGGGCAACAGGCGCAGATCAAGACCCTGGCCGAAGTCAGCGTCGAGGAAGTCCCGCGTTTCTCCACCGCGTCCGGTGAGCTCGACCGCGTGCTGGGCGGTGGCCTGGTGGACGGTTCGGTGGTGCTGATCGGCGGCGACCCCGGTATCGGCAAGTCGACCATCCTGTTGCAAACCCTGTGCAGCATCGCCAGCCGCATGCCGGCGTTGTACGTCACCGGCGAAGAATCCCAGCAACAAGTGGCCATGCGCGCACGCCGCCTGGGCTTGCCCCAGGACCAACTGCGGGTGATGACCGAAACCTGCATCGAAAGCATCATCGCCACCGCGCGGATCGAAAAGCCCAAGGTCATGGTGATCGACTCGATCCAGACGATTTTCACCGAACAACTGCAATCGGCCCCGGGCGGCGTGTCCCAGGTGCGTGAGAGCGCGGCGCTGCTGGTGCGCTATGCCAAGCAGAGCGGCACGGCGATTTTCCTGGTCGGTCACGTGACCAAGGAAGGCGCGCTGGCCGGGCCACGGGTGTTGGAGCACATGGTCGACACCGTGCTGTATTTCGAAGGCGAGTCCGACGGCCGTTTGCGTTTGCTGCGCGCCGTGAAGAACCGCTTCGGCGCGGTGAACGAGCTGGGCGTATTCGCCATGACCGACCGCGGGCTGAAAGAAGTCTCCAACCCCTCGGCGATTTTTCTGACCCGTGCCCAGGAAGAAGTCCCCGGTAGTGTGGTGATGGCAACGTGGGAAGGCACCCGCCCGATGCTGGTGGAAGTCCAGGCGCTGGTGGACGACAGCCATTTGGCCAACCCGCGTCGAGTGACCCTGGGCCTGGACCAGAACCGCCTGGCGATGCTGCTCGCGGTACTCCACCGGCACGGCGGCATCCCGACCCATGACCAGGACGTGTTCCTTAACGTGGTGGGCGGGGTCAAGGTGCTGGAGACCGCGTCCGACCTGGCGTTGATGGCGGCGGTGATGTCCAGCCTGCGCAACCGGCCGCTGCCCCACGACCTGCTGGTGTTCGGCGAAGTTGGCCTGTCGGGCGAGGTGCGCCCGGTGCCCAGCGGTCAGGAGCGTTTGAAGGAAGCGGCCAAACACGGCTTCAAGCGCGCGATCGTGCCCAAGGGCAACGCGCCGAAGGAAGCGCCGCCGGGGTTGCAGGTGATCGCGGTGACGCGGCTGGAGCAGGCGTTGGATGCACTTTTCGAGTAGCCCGCAACACCGCAATACACATGTGGGAGGGAGCAAGCCCCTTCCCACCGGTGGTCAGTGCTCCAGCAAAGCGCCCAACTGCCGCTCCAGTTCTGCCTGATCCCCCAGGTTCAACTCGATCAAGCGGCGCAAATGGCTGATCGATTCCAGACTGATGTGCTCGCATTCAAACCCCAGGTGACCGTTCTGGTCATGGGTCAGCCTGACCTGCATCTGCACATCGGTATTGGCGTCCAGGTGGATATCCACATCGAACGACTCGGTGCCGATGCTGTGCCAGGGCGTCGGTTTCTGCACCAACAAGCCCTTCAGCGATAAGTCCACCAGTTGCACCGACCATTTCCGACCGTTCTGCCGGAGTTCAGTCTTGGCATCAAAGGCGATCCGGCGAAAACGACGGCGATCAGACGCATGCTCGGTCATGGTGAAACCCTCTGTGGATGAAGGGATTGTAGCCCTACGCCATTATTGAGGCTTTATTTCTGCTTTTTTTGCCATGGGAAGGCTCTAGACCAATGTAGGGGGCTGGCCTTTAAGGCCAGTAGCGCTAAACTCGAGCTGGTTGTCCTTTCTGTCCACCCTGGCTGGAATACAAAAAATGAAAAATAATAATAGCCTGCTACGCCACTTACCCTGGCTGGTACTGGCCATAGTAGGTGCGTGCGCCCTGGGCGTAGTGGCCCTGCGCCGCGGCGAGGCGATCAATGCCTTGTGGATCGTCGTCGCAGCAGTGGCGATCTATCTGGTTGCCTATCGCTACTACAGTCTGTTCATCGCCAACAACGTGATGCAACTCGATCCACGACGGGCCACCCCCGCAGTGGTCAATAACGACGGTCTGGACTTCGTACCGACCAACAAACACATCCTTTTCGGTCACCACTTTGCGGCGATTGCCGGTGCAGGCCCCTTGGTCGGCCCGGTGCTGGCGGCGCAAATGGGTTATCTGCCCGGAACCCTGTGGCTGATCGCCGGCGTGGTACTGGCCGGTGCGGTGCAGGACTTCATGGTGCTGTTCCTGTCTACCCGTCGTAACGGCCGTTCCCTGGGGGATATGGTCCGCGAAGAGATGGGCCGCATTCCCGGGACCATCGCGCTGTTCGGCTGCTTCCTGATCATGATCATCATCCTCGCGGTGCTGGCGCTGATCGTGGTCAAGGCCCTGGCCGAAAGCCCGTGGGGCATCGACCATCCCGATCGCGATGTTCATGGGCATCTACATGCGCTACATCCGCCCGGGCCGCATCGGTGAGATTTCGATCGTCGGCGTGCTGTTGTTGCTCGGTTCGATCTGGCTGGGCGGGCAGATTGCCGCCGACCCGGTCTGGGCCAAGGTCTTCAGTTTCACCGGCATCCAGATCACCTGGATGTTGATCGGCTACGGTTTCGTCGCGGCGGTACTGCCGGTGTGGCTGATCCTGGCCCCGCGTGACTACCTGTCGACCTTCCTCAAAATCGGCACCATCGTCGCCTTGGCCATCGGTATCCTGGTGACCATGCCCGACCTGAAAATGCCGGCGCTGACCCAGTTCATCGATGGCACCGGCCCGGTGTGGAAGGGCGGTCTGTTCCCGTTCCTGTTCATCACCATTGCCTGCGGTGCGGTCTCGGGCTTCCACGCGCTGATCTCTTCAGGCACCACGCCGAAGTTGCTGGCCAGTGAAGGCCACGCCCGGTACATCGGGTATGGCGGCATGTTGATGGAGTCGTTTGTGGCCATCATGGCAATGGTTGCCGCTTCGGTGATCGAGCCGGGTGTGTACTTCGCCATGAACAGCCCGGCGGCGATCGTCGGCTCGGACGTGGTCACCGTCGCTCAAACCGTCAGCAGCTGGGGCTTTGCGATTACGCCTGAGGCGCTGTCGGCCGTTGCCCATGACATCGGCGAAACCACCGTGCTGGCTCGTGCCGGCGGTGCGCCGACGCTCGCGGTGGGTATCGCGCAGATCCTGCACAGTGTGCTGCCGGGTGAAAACACCATGGCGTTCTGGTACCACTTTGCGATCCTGTTCGAAGCGCTGTTCATCCTGACGGCTGTCGACGCCGGTACCCGTGCCGGGCGCTTCATGCTGCAGGACCTGCTGGGCTCCTTCGTGCCGGCGCTCAAGCGCACCGAGTCCTGGACGGCCAACCTGATCGCGACCGCCGGTTGTGTGGCGATGTGGGGTTACCTGTTGTATCAAGGCGTGATCGACCCGCTGGGCGGCATCAACACCTTGTGGCCGCTGTTCGGTATCTCCAACCAGATGCTGGCAGGTATCGCGCTGATGCTGGCGACCGTCGTGCTGATCAAAATGAAGCGCCAACGCTACATCTGGGTGACCATGCTGCCGGCCGTCTGGCTGCTGATCTGCACCACCACGGCGGGCTTCATCAAGCTGTTCGACGCCAACCCGGCGATCGGCTTCCTGTCGCTGGCGAAGAAGTACAGCGATGCGCTGGCCAACGGCCAGATCCTCGCCCCGGCCAAGAGCATCGACCAGATGCAGCATGTGATCTGGAACGCCTACACCAACGCAACGCTGACGGCGCTGTTCCTGTTCGTGGTCTTCAGTATCCTGTTCTATGCGCTCAAAGTCGGCGTCGCCGCCTGGGGCAACAAAGAGCGCACGGATAAAGAAGCCCCGTTCCAGGCCGTACCGGACGCATGATCGAGGATTGCAGCCATGTTCAATGACATCAGTCGCCTCGGTAAATACCTCGGTCAGGCCGCGCGCCTGATGGTCGGCATGCCCGACTACGACACTTACGTCGAGCATATGCAAACCAAACACCCGGACAAGCCGATGATGGACTACAAGACGTTCTTCCGGGAACGCCAGGAAGCCCGTTACGGCGGCAAGGGTGGGCCCAAGTGCTGTTAAGTTGGTAAAACCGCTTTACCTGTAGGAGCGAGCTTGCTCGCGAACAACGCAAGGACACCACGTGCATCCAGATAGCACGGGTTATCGTTGACGTTCTTCGCGAGCAAGCGCGCTCCTACAGTTGTTTTTACCTCCCCATTTTCAGGAGAACTGTCTTTGTCCTCTCCCATTCCCGTCACCGTCCTCAGCGGTTTCCTCGGCGCCGGCAAGACCACGTTGCTGCGTCACCTGCTCAAAGCCGAGCACGGCTTGAAAATCGCCGTGATCGAAAACGAATTCAGCGACGCCGGTATCGACACCCAGCTATTGGGCAACGAGCCCGTGCAAGTCATGACCCTGTCCAACGGCTGTGTGTGCTGCACCATCCACACCGACCTGACCAAAGCCCTGTACCTGCTGCTGGAGCGTCTCGACAACGGCGAGATTGCCTTCGACCGCCTGGTGATCGAATGCACCGGCCTGGCCGACCCGGCCCCCGTGGCCCAGACCTTTTTCATCGATGAAGAGCTGCGCGAGCGCTACATCCTCGACGGCATCATCACCCTGGTGGACGCGGCCCACGCCGAGCACCACCTGACCCAAACCATCGCCCAGGCACAGATCGGGTTTGCCGACCGCCTGCTGGTGAGCAAGCGCGACCTGGTGGACGACGCCAGCTTCGATGCCCTCAGCCAGCGCCTGACCCGCATCAACCGCCGCGCGCCGATTCGCGTGGTCGACCACGGCGCCATCGACCTGGCCGAGCTGCTCGACGTGCGCGGCTTCAACCTCAACGCCGGCATGAACCTGCGCCCGGTCAGCACCGCGCCGTCCATCGACCGCATCTCCAGCCTGGTGCTGCGCACCGAACAGCCGCTGGATATCGACCGCCTCAGCGAGTTCATGAACGAGTTGTTGGAAGACCACGGCAAGCAACTGCTGCGCTACAAGGGCGTGCTGAACATCGCCGGCGACGATCGGCGCATGGTGTTCCAGGGCGTGCTGAAGCTCTACGGTTTCGATTGGGATACCGAATGGGCCGAGGGCGAAACGCGGGAGAGTGTGATCGTGTTTATTGCCGGAAGACAAGATTCGCGAGGGTTTTGCGAAGGTCTATCAAGCCTAACTTGGAAATACGATCAAAAATGTGGGAGGGGGCTTGCCCCCGATAGCTGTGTGTCAGCCATACATGTGTCGACTGACCCACCGCCATCGGGGGCAAGCCCCCTCCCACATTGGCCGGTATTCCAAATCCTGATCTGCATAAAAAAGCCCGGCTCAAGAGCCGGGCTTCTTATTCAAGCAACTGCAATCAAGCGCCGTACACCGGCAGCTTTTTGCAGATGGCCTTGACCTTCTCACGGACCGCGTCGATCACGGCGTCGTTGTTCAGGTCAGCCAGGATGTCGCAGATCCAGCCGGCCAGTTCCTTGCACTCTGCTTCCTTGAAGCCACGAGTGGTCACGGCCGGGGTGCCGAAACGCAGGCCCGAGGTGACGAACGGCGAACGTGGGTCGTTCGGCACGGAGTTTTTGTTCACGGTGATGAAGGCTTTGCCCAGGGCGGCGTCAGCATCTTTACCGGAGATGTCCTGCTTGATCAGCGACAGCAGGAACAGGTGGTTTTCAGTCCCGCCGGATACCACGTCAAAACCGCGTGCGATAAACACTTCGGCCATGGCCTTGGCGTTTTTCACCACTTGTTGCTGGTAAGTCTTGAACTCAGGCTGCAGGGCTTCTTTGAAGCAGACCGCTTTGGCGGCGATCACGTGTTCCAGCGGGCCGCCTTGGGAGCCTGGGAATACTGCAGAGTTGAGCTTCTTCTCGATCTCGGCGTTGGCGCGCGCCAGGATCAGGCCGCCACGCGGACCGCGCAGGGTCTTGTGGGTGGTGGTGGTGACCACGTCAGCGAACGGCACCGGGTTCGGGTAGACGCCAGCGGCGACCAGACCGGCCACGTGGGCCATGTCGACGAACAGGTACGCGCCCACTTTGTCGGCGATGGCGCGGAAACGTGGGAAGTCGAGGATCTGCGAGTAGGCAGAGAAACCGGCCACGATCATTTTTGGCTTGTGCTCGACCGCCAGGCGCTCGACTTCGTCGTAGTCGATCAGGCCGTTGGCATCGATACCGTATTGAACGGCGTTGTACAGCTTGCCGGAGGACGAAACGCTGGCGCCGTGGGTCAGGTGACCGCCGTGGGCCAGGCTCATGCCCAGGATGGTGTCGCCGCCTTGCAGCAGGGCCAGGTACACGGCGCTGTTGGCTTGGGAGCCGGCGTGTGGCTGGACGTTGGCGTAGTCGGCGCCGAACAGTTGCTTGGCGCGGTCGATGGCCAGTTGCTCAACCACGTCGACGTATTCGCAGCCGCCGTAGTAGCGCTTGCCTGGGTAGCCTTCGGCGTACTTGTTGGTCAGAACCGAACCTTGAGCCTCCATTACCGCAGGGCTGGTGTAGTTTTCCGAAGCGATCAGCTCAATGTGCTCTTCCTGGCGCACGGCTTCTTGCTCCATGGCGGCGAAGAGATCGGCGTCGTACTTGGCAATGGTCAAATCACGGCTGAACATGGCGGTCCTCAAGGATCGGGGGGCAGAAAAGGAAGGCATTCTAACCTAATGGGTTTTAGATGGCATATGAAAGGACGTCATGTCGCGGACAAGTGGTGTTCATCTGGCGGGGGGGCTGTGCCGCCGCCATCGGGAGCAAGCGCCCTCCCACATTTGAATGTATTCACAAATCGAAGTGTGGGAGGGGCGGTGCGACGATTCGACTTGCTCCCGATGGGGCCGCCGGCTTCACCACAAACTCTCAGTCGAACATGAACAGCGCATCATTGCTGAACTGCGCCGCGAACCGATTCGGCGGCATCGGCCGCCCGAACAGATAACCTTGCACCTCATCGCAGCCATGCTCGCGCAGGAAGTCCAGTTGCTCATGGGTCTCCACGCCCTCGGCGATCACCGCCAGGTTGAGGCTGTGGGCCATGGCGATGATCGCGCGGGCGATTTGCGCATCCTGCTCGCCGGACGGCAGGCCGTCGACGAAGGTACGGTCGATCTTGAGCACGTCGATGGGGAATTGCTTGAGGTAGTTGAGCGACGAATAACCGGTGCCGAAGTCGTCCACCGCAATGCTCAGGCCGAGGTTTTTCAGGCTGGCGAGGATCTGCATGGCTTCGTTGACTTCGCGCATCAGGATACTTTCGGTCAGCTCCAGCTCCAGGCACGCCGGCGGCAGGCCGGTGTCCTCGAGGATGCTGGCGATGCGCTCACCCAACTGACCATCGGAGAATTGCCGCGCCGAGATGTTCACCGAGACTTTCGGCACCCGCACCTTGTTCTGGTGCCAGCTCTTGAGCTGGCGGCAGGCTTCGCTGATCACCCAGTCGCCCACATCCACCACCAGGCCCAACTCTTCCAGCACTGGAATGAAGTCCCCTGGCGGCACCAGGCCACGGCGCGGGTGGCGCCAGCGCAGCAAGGCTTCGGCGCCGGTCAGGCGTTTGCCGTCGCCGCTGAATTGCGGCTGGTAATAGAGCACGAATTCGTTCTGGTCGAGGGCGTGGCGCAGGTCGCTTTCCAACTCCAGGCGCTCCAGGGCGCTGGCGTTCATGTCGGCCTGGTAGAACTGGAAGTTGTTCTTGCCACGCTCCTTGGCGTGATACATCGCAGTGTCGGCGTTTTTCATCAACTGGCTCAGCTCGTTGCCGTCCTGCGGGCTGAGGGCGATGCCGATACTTGCGGTGACGAAAAACTCGCGGCCTTCCAGCACGAACGGTCTGACCAGGCTGGCGAGGATTTGCTCGGCCACGTGAATCGCGCGGTTCAGCGCCATTTCGCGGCTGATCCGCGGCTGCAGGAGCAGGGTGAACTCGTCACCGCCCATGCGCGCCACGGTGTCGTCTTCGGCCACGCAACCGAGCAGGCGGGTAGCCATCTCCTTGAGCATGCGGTCGCCGGCGGCGTGGCCCAGGGAGTCGTTGATCGGTTTGAAGCGGTCGAGGTCGAGGAACATCAGCACCACCCACGACTTCTGCCGTTCGGCCGACTGCAGCGCGGTGTGCAGGCGGTCCTGGAACAGCGTGCGGTTGGGCAGGTGGGTCAGGGCGTCGTAATAGGCCAGGCGGTGGATGCGCTGTTCGCTGGCCTTGCGCTCGCTGATATCGCTGAAGAAGCAGACGTAGCTGGCCAGGTCGCCTTCATCGTCGAACACGGCGGTAATGCCGACCCAGGCCGGGTAATGCTCGCCGTTGCGGCGCTTGAGCCACACTTCGCCTTCCCAGGTGCTGTGCTGGTGCAACTGCTTGAGCACATAGCGCAGGTGGGCTTCCTGCTGCTCGTCGACGGTGAGCATGTTCGGCAACTGGTCGAGCACGTCCGCCACGGCGTAGCCACTGACGCGGCTGAACGCCTCGTTGGCCTGCACGATATAGCCGGCCGGGTCGGTGATCAGGATCGCCGACGTGGAGTGCTCGAATACCGTGGCGGCCATGCGCAGGTCTTTCTCGGCGCGGCGCTGCTGGCTGATATCGCGGCCGACGCCGAGGATGCCCTCGAAGGCGCCGTGTTCGTCCCACACCAGCACCAGGCGCAGCTCGATCGGAACTTTACGCCCGTCGGCGCGCAGGCAGTCGAACAGGTACAGTTGGGTGTGGATGTCATCGCGCAGCTTGGCCAGCGCCTCGGCGTCGCCCAAGGCCCGGCTGACTTGCTCGACCAGGCTGTAGATGCCGGCCAATTGCTGCGGGTTGGCGATGATCGACTGCCAGCCATTCTTGAACACCCAGTCCACGTCATACCCCAGCACGGCGTTGACCGAGGGGCTGATGTAGTTGAGGGCGAGGCGGCTGTCGGTGGAGCAGATCACGTCGCTGATGCTTTCGGCCAGCATGCGGTAGCGCTGTTCGCTGTCACGCAGGGATTCGCTGGCCTCGATCTGATCGGTAATGTCCTTGGCCACGCCGATGATGCGCGTGACCTGCGCGGTCTTGTCCCCGGCCAGGGCTTGCTCGCGGATATCGAAGCGGCGCCATTGATTGTTGCGGTGGCGAAAGCGCAACTGGCATTGCAGTTGGTTCGAATAACCGGCCTGGCGCTGCTGCTGGCGCAAGTCGTGGTAATGCTCGGCGTCCTCGGGGTGCAGCAGGATTTCCCAGAAGTACTCGCCCATTTGCTGCAATTCGGCCTTGTTATAGCCGAGGGTGTGGCCCAGGTGGTGGTTGCTGAAAATCATCCGCTGGCTGATCACATCCTGCACATACAGGTGATCGGGCACGGTTCGCACCACGTCCGACCAGAAACTTTCGCGCTCCACCAGCGACAGTTCGATCAGCTTGCGGCTGGTGATGTCGCTGATGCTGAGGATCACCGCCTTGAAGTCGTCGCGCTGTTCCGGCAGGCGCATCACCAGCCACAGGTATTGGTTGTTGCCGAGCACATCGTTGAGCTGGATTTCCAGTTCCAACTGGTTCTGTTGGGTCAGCACCGCCTCGAGCACCTGATAGCCGATGGCCGTGGCGTTGCGTGGGCAGTCATCGATCAGGCGTTCCCAGGCTTGCTCGCACGAGCTGACGTTCAACAGGCGCACCGCCACCTGGTTGACCTCGGTGACGCGCAGTTCCTTGAGCAACTGGCGACGCGCTTCGGGGTTGCCCTGCAGCCACCCGTGCAATTGCTCGCGCGTGCGGATCTTGGCCTTGTCGAAGAACGCGTTGAGCCCCGACAGGTCAAGCACGCACAGGGCCACGCCGGTGCCTTCGAAAATATCCTGATAACGCCGCCGACCTTCGTTCACCTGGCGCTGGCGGCGGCGCATATTCAACAGCACGATCACCGGCACCAACGAGAAGGCCAGGCCCAGCAGGCACTTGCCGATAAACGCCGGCAGCAATTGTTCCAGCACGGCGTTACGGTCGAAGAGGCCGCGCAGTTGCCAGTCGCTTTTGCTCAGTGGCGTGACCAGCACGCTTTTTTTCAACTCGTCCGGGGTCAGGGCGGCGGCCAATTGTGTTGGCATGCCGCTATCACGGCTGACCACATGGTGGTTCAGGCGATTCTCGACGGCCCACATCGGCCGCTGGCCCTGGCCATCCTGGCGGGTAAGGTTGGCCAGGTAGTTCGGCGCCAGGCGCAGCGCCCAGTACATTTTCGAATCGCCACTGGGCTGATGCAGCAGCAGATAGATGATGGTGCCGTTGTTGTCGTTGCTCAGGTAGTAGGGCTGGGAATGGCTGCGCTTGACCAGTTCCTCGAGGAAGTCGCTGTCCTGGCTGTCTTTGGCCGTGTCGCGGATCATCGCGCCGCTGGGGGCGAGCAGCGCGAAGCTGCGCAGTTCCGGCAGAGAGCGTTGCAAGCTGAGCATCAACGCCTGTTGCTGTTCGTCGTTGCGCGGCGGCTCGACCATCGGCAACAGATTCAGCGCGATCTGTGCGCTCAGGGCCATGTTCAGGCTGATCTGTTCCGCCAGGTCGGCGCTGTAGTCGATGGTGTATTGCTGCTGGTTTTTCTGGTTCTGCTGCAGTTGGTCGAGCAGTTGCCAGAACAATAACGCGAGCAACATGAGGACAAGCGTCGCCAATGCGCCTTTGAGGGTGCCGTGCAGGGGCGCTCCCGGCGCTATGTGAGCGGCGCGCAGGGGAGTAGGCGGCGTGACGTTGGACAAACTGTGATCCTGCGGTTTGGCTGGACTGGCGCGCGACATGCACTATAAGCCGGGCGCCCGGAGGGCGGCTAGCATGCCTTGACTTGTGGCAAAGTGCCAGTCCTGCCTGGCTGGACTGCCCTGGCGCATTCAGGTAGCTTTGCCGGTTACGCGGGGGCGTTCCAGCCCCAGACAATCAGGCTTTTTCCGCTCGCAGGCATTGATCAAGGTCAACGGCCCGCGCGGCGCATGGTCTGGCACGGGCTTCGCCCGCTCAATTCATCAGTCACTGACGCTAGGTTCACCATGGCTCAATACACCTATCTGCCCTATTAGTTTTTAGTCACGTTTTTGCGCCGCAGACGAGCCCGCATCATCATTGGCTTTTAAGCCTCTCCAGCATTTATTTCCTCTCAATTCTGTGTCGGAACAGAATTTCTAGTTAGCTTTTACCGGCCTTGGATCAAATTTAGGTCCAAAAACTTAACTTTTCTGTAAGTGCTCCGGTGGTAACTTTTTTCAGGCATCGCCAAGCATAGTTCCCGCGACGCGATTGAAAAAATCTAGCCGTGCAGGTGAAGTGATAATGAACGTCTAGGTTACCGTTTTGGACGCCATGACCGATCACGAGAAGCTGCCGCTGGAAGTGTTGGATAACGTGACCAAGAGCCGCACGTTTTTTGAAGATGCTGACGGCGGCTGGCGGCTTGGGACAAAGTAATATCGGCGCAGCTGTCTGACCTTCTTGCGCGCAGTTATTATTTGCTCAGGTTAGATTTCAGACGGCTGTGGCAGAAGGCTTGAAGGGTCGCAGGAGAGTTGGCCTGCGATGCGGTAGAGCTTCTCGACGGTGATGTTGACCTCGCCACGTTCGATTCGCCCTACGTAGCTGCGGTCGATATTGCATGCCAGCGCCAAAGCATCTTGGGAAATCCGGCAGGCCTTCCTCTGCACTCGGATGCGTTTCCCTAACGCTTTCGCCAATTTATCCATGACCGTCTCAATTCAACTTGAGGCGGCACTATCGTGCGTTTGCGGACACACGGGCCACGGATTATAATCCGCATTTCTTTTGCGCTAACTCTTCTGGTGCCTCAATGAAATCGGCCTCGTTTATCTTCGACAGGCGTCTGTATGAGCTGCTTCAGGAGCCAGGGCGTACGACGTTTACGACCCGTGAACTGCGCGATGCCTATGCTGCTCATCTAAA
>LNAP01000178.1_pt1 | contig 68975 bp, 66 predicted proteins | sample 602601 | NCBI WGS metagenome assembly LNAP01 (sample SAMN02440304, study PRJNA202911) | soil metagenome | biome: Subtropical and temperate rainforests or woodlands; isolation source: soil samples (1 kg each in a 20% v/v slurry with milli Q water) were... ...
AGCGAAATTCCTTGTCGGGTAAGTTCCGACCTGCACGAATGGCGTAACGATGGCCACACTGTCTCCTCCTGAGACTCAGCGAAGTTGAAATGTTTGTGAAGATGCAATCTACCCGCGGCTAGACGGAAAGACCCCATGAACCTTTACTGTAGCTTTGCATTGGACTTTGACGGGACTTGTGTAGGATAGGTGGGAGGCGTTGAGACGTGGTCGCCAGATCGCGTGGAGCCAACCTTGAAATACCACCCTGGTGTCGTTGAGGTTCTAACCTTGGTCCGTGAATCCGGATCGGGGACCGTGCATGGCAGGCAGTTTGACTGGGGCGGTCTCCTCCCAAAGCGTAACGGAGGAGTACGAAGGTCTTCTAAGCACGGTCGGACATCGTGCTCATAGTGCAATGGCAAAAGAAGGCTTGACTGCGAGACCCACAAGTCGAGCAGGTGCGAAAGCAGGTCATAGTGATCCGGTGGTTCTGTATGGAAGGGCCATCGCTCAACGGATAAAAGGTACTCTGGGGATAACAGGCTGATTCCGCCCAAGAGTTCATATCGACGGCGGAGTTTGGCACCTCGATGTCGGCTCATCACATCCTGGGGCTGTAGTCGGTCCCAAGGGTATGGCTGTTCGCCATTTAAAGTGGTACGTGAGCTGGGTTTAAAACGTCGTGAGACAGTTTGGTCCCTATCTGCCGTGGGCGCTGGATATTTGAGGGGGCCTGCTCCTAGTACGAGAGGACCGGAGTGGACGAACCTCTGGTGTACCGGTTGTGACGCCAGTCGCATCGCCGGGTAGCTAAGTTCGGAAGAGATAACCGCTGAAAGCATCTAAGCGGGAAACTCGCCTCAAGATGAGATATCCCGGGGATTCAATCCCCCTGAAGGGTCGTTCTAGACCAGGACGTTGATAGGTCGGGTGTGGAAGCGCAGCAATGCGTTAAGCTAACCGATACTAATTGCCCGTGAGGCTTGACCCTATAACAATAAGCTTCAATAAGCCATTGTTCAAGGCGCTGTAACCCCGCCGCTGCAGTACAATACATCCCATCCCGCACGTCCGGACAGACGATGGCACAGCAGACATCGCTGGGCATCGCGTTTGATCCGGGTTTGATCCGGGTTTGATCCGGGTTTGATCATTTCCTTCTTCCGAGTTGTGCATGCCGATCCAGCGCAACGCGCCCTTCGACATGCTCCCTTTAAGTCTGGTGTCCATAGCAAGGTGGAACCACCCCTTCCCATCCCGAACAGGACCGTGAAACGCCTCCGCGCCAATGATATTGCACTTCACCGTGCGAGAAAGTAGGTCAACGCCAGACCCCCTAAACAAAAACCCCCTCAACTCAGACTTGTGGGGGTTTTTTATTTCTTGCTGTGATCAGCACCGAATTTGGCTGATCTCCCTCCTGCGCAAAGCCAAGGGAACATCAATCCTGTCCCAAGGGAACATCAATCCTGTCCTGTAGACGCGCGATTCATCGCGCGATAGCCGCGCCGCAAAATGCTTAGGCGTTATTGTCATCCGCTTGCCGTCCGCCGATCGCCCGATTTATCGGGCGATAAATCGGGCGCCTGCACAGCGGTGGCGGGTTTCCCTGCATTGCAGGGGCGCGATCCGATCCATTGGGCGTGAAAATACAGGGACAGCGGCTTAGAGAACTCGATTCGACCCATCGCGATTGGGAAAAAGAACTGGTTGTTCGCAGGCTCAGAGCGTGCGGGGAAACGGGCGGCAGCCATTCAGAGTCTTCTGGGAACCGCCAAACTGAATGGCTTGGATCCTCTGCCTGGCTGAAGGATACCCTGGAGAAGTTGCCTGCTTGGCCTAATAGCCGGATTGATGAGTTGTTGCTGCTGAAGGCTGCGTTACCATAAATCCTGATTCTGTTGGGGTCGGGCGGCTGGCCGCTTACGATTGATCCGCTACGGTGACATCTCAATCCCATCCAGTCCGCAAACATATTCTGGACGGATCAAAAAATAAATAGAAGGCCGGTTTGGCGAACTCAACGTCAGTGTCCGGCTAAGTCGGAAATGATCATCTTTGCCTGGCTTGGTGATTAGCACTGAAGGGCGATTCAGTCACGAAGCCTTGTGAGGTTCCTTTGCCGATGACTGTCGCCATAGAATCCATCCGGTTTACTCATGGCAGCCAGGCTATTGCTGTGCCCGCTTTTGCTGCGCTTTTTGCCGCGCGCGGCTGGCGCGTTTGTCGGTGCGCAAATGCACGGCGCCTTTTTTGAGCAAGGGGTGAGTTGCCAGCACGTTGCGCGGTCGCAAGCTGGGTTGCGACCCTGTTTTTTGCGTCTTGAGTTGTCGTGCGCGCTGTCTGGCTTCTTTCATGGCCGATGAAAGTTAACCACTGCATGGCCTTCCGCCGTTTTTTTAGGCACGGGTCGGGGCTTGGGTTTCCAGGCGTGGCCGTAAATGATTTCAAAGCGCATCGGCCAGCGGCCATGTGGATCGGGTTGCCAGGCAGAAAAAGTCTTGCGCCAGATGTGAAAGCTTTGTCGGCCGAGAAAAGCGTCGCGCACGCCCAGGTGGCGCTGGTCTGTTAAAAACTGGCGTGGATGATGATAAGTGAGATCTATGCTTTCCATGTCCATCACCGGGTCGCCAAAGCCTGCGCCAACCAGCATGTCGCCAATGTCGTGCATGTCGATAAAGCGCATCGTCGTGTCTGCCGTATCACTAGCGCCGACTTTTCTGAGCGCCTCCCTGATTTCCCGCAAGGTGTCCGGCCCCAGCGTGGCAAACATCAAGAGGCCGCCGGTGTTGAGCGTACGGTGTATTTCGCGTAGTGCGGGGCGTGGGTCATCCAGCCAGTGCAGCATCAGGTTGGACCAGATAAGATCAAGCGAGTCGCCAATGAGCGGCAGGGCGCGCACGTCGGCATTGAGGCATTGCGCACGAGGTGGGCCCGCAGTCAAAAGCGCGGGCAAAAATCGCGCAAGGCGCGAGCTTGGCATGCCACGTTGTTGCACGCTTTGCAGCATGGTCAATGAGATATCAATGGCCAAGGCTTGCGCTTTGGGGTAGCGGGCTTGCAAGTCACGTATGCCATCACCTGTGGCGCAGCCAATGTCAGCCATGCGTTGCGGGTCGATCTTCATGTAGTCCAGCCGCTCAGCCATGCGCGTGCCAACTTCACGGGCGAGCACAGCGGCTTGATCGTAAGCTGCTGCTAGGATAAGGTGTTGAGCGCTCACGGGCTGACTGAGTTTGATGACTGGGTTTAGTGCGCTTTATTTACTGTGCGGCGTACTGTGCGGCGAGCAGTGCAGATTACATTGGGCTCAGCCCCAGGCGATTGAATAATGCCTGGTCGCGATCGGCTTGCGGGTTGCCTGTGGTGAGCAGCTTGTCGCCGTAGAAAATAGAATTTGCCCCAGCCATGAAACACAGGGCTTGAAGCTCGTCGTTCATGGCTTCACGACCGGCCGATAGACGCACCATGGAGGCCGGCATCAAAATGCGGGCAACCGCTATGGTACGCACGAATTCAAACGGATCCAGGGGTTCTACATGCCCCATGGGCGTGCCGGGCATGGGCACGAGCTGGTTGATCGGCACGGATTCGGGGGGCGTTGCCATATTGGCGAGTTCAGCGAGCAACCCGGCGCGCGCACGGCGGGTTTCGCCCATGCCGACAATGCCGCCGCAACACACCTTGATGCCCGCGTCGCGCACTTGCGCGAGCGTGGCAAAGCGGTCTTTTTGGGTGTGGGTGGTAATCACCTGGCCATAAAATTCAGGGGAAGTATCCAGGTTGTGGTTGTAGTAATCAAGCCCGGCATTCTTCAACTGTTCGGCCTGGCCTGTTTTGAGCATGCCAAGTGTCGCGCAGGTTTCCAGCCCCAGCGCCTTGACGGCAGCGACCATGTCAGTGACTTGCTGTAAATCCTTTTCTTTCGGGCCGCGCCAGGCAGCGCCCATGCAAAAACGCGATGCGCCTTTGTTTTTAGCGGCTTGGGCGGCGGCGACGACGTCGGCAATGGGCAGCAACGCTTCCCGTTCCACGTCGCCATGGCGGGAAGACTGGGCGCAATAACCGCAATCTTCCGAACAGCCGCCCGTTTTGATCGACAAGAGCGTGGAGAGCTGCACGGCATTGGCTTGGTGATGTTGGCGATGCACTTCCTGCGCGCGGAACATGAGGTCATTGAAGGGCAGGGCAAACAACGCCTCAATGGCTTTGATGGTCCAACGTGGCGAGGTGGCAGGCGTTGTTGCGGGGTTGGCGGCGAGGTTGCTAGCGAGATTGCCGGTAAGGTTGGCAGAATCGCTGTTAGTATCAGGCAAAGTGGTGGTCGTCATTACGGTAGACTCACTGAAAAGAACAGATCAAGGTGTGCATCTTGGGTGAAGGCGCTGTTCTTGTCAATCTGCAAGTGCTGCCTTGGTGTGCTTTGTTTTTTATCTATCTTCAAATAAAACAATCAGTTATTTGTTTATTTTATGTCATTGTCAACTTGCTGGGTGGGCTGGGATCGTGCATGAATTGGTGTGCTAATCAGCGTGCGAGTTTTGCGGCGCGATTGTTTTCAGAACCGCTGTCATGGTTGGCCAAGCGCTTGCCGTGTGACTGTTTTTTGTGTGGCGCAAATAGCGGCTACGCGTTATTGTGCCCGCCTTGCGAGGCGAGCTTGCCGCGCTTGACGGCGCAGCGCTGTCCGCAATGTGCCCAGCCGACGCTGGGGGGCGAGTGCGATGGTGCGTTGCCTGGCCAGGAATCAGGCCCAGTCTGCGGCGCTTGCTTGCGCGATGTGCCGCATTTTGATGCGACCGCTGCCGTTTGGTCGTATGACTTTCCGCTCAGCCAAATCATCCTGTCGCTCAAGTTTGCGCACCGTCTTGCCAGCGCCGACTTTTTTGCGGCGGCTTTGCTGGGGCTGGCGGTAAAGCGCCTGGATTCACAGGGCTGGGCTTCAGCGTCAGGCAGGCCAAAATACTTGCCGGACTTTATTTTGCCCGTGCCTTTATCTGCCCAGCGGCTGGCGCAGCGCGGGTTTAATCAGGCGGTGGAAATTGCGCGGATGCTCTCGCAACAGCTGGCCGTGCCGCTCATGAACTACGATGTGGTGCGCCAGCGCGACACGACGCCGCAAACCCGCTTGCCTTGGAAGGCGCGGGCAAAAAATATCCGTTACGCCTTTGAGTGCCGCCTGGATTTGACTGGCAAAACAGTGTGGGTGGTGGATGATGTGATGACCACGGGGGCGACGCTCAACGAATTGGCGCGCACGTTGAAATTGCATGGTGCGGCACGCGTGGAAAACTTTGTCTTGGCCAGGGCGTTGCGGGGAGAATAAGGCCTGGCTCAGGCATTCAGAGCAACAAAAGGCAAATGCAGCAAATGCAGCAAATGCAGAAAATGCGGCGGGAATGAGGCTCTAAAAATGATGGTTTAATTGGCTTGGCGTCAATGTGGTGTTGTTGATGCGGTGTTGTTGATGTTTGCCTTGTTTCAATTATTTACGGGAGAGATCATGGCTGAAAAAATATCACAAAATCTGAAGCTGGTTTTAATGGCGGCAGCGCTGGGGTTGGGCGCAGTTGCCCCGGTGGCTCACGCGGAAATGCGGGTCAAGATGAATGCCGTCAATGCGCAGGGCATAGGCGAGGCGATGGGGCAGATAGTGATCAGCGAGTCGCCTTATGGCTTGGTGTTTGCGCCGTCCCTCAAAGGCCTGCCGCCGGGGCTGCATGGTTTCCATGTGCATGAGAACGCCAGTTGCGACGCCAGGGAAAAGGAGGGCAAACAAGTAGCCGCTTTGGCTGCTGGCGGGCATTACGATCCAGCCGCGACCAAGCAGCACGGCCTGCCGTGGGGAAAGGGCCATTTGGGTGACTTGCCTGCGCTGTTTGTGGATGCCGAAGGCAACGCAAGTAATCCCGTGTTAGCGCCACGGCTCAAGATGAGTGACTTGCAAGGGCGTTCCTTGATGATCCACGCCGGGGGTGACAATCATGCTGATCATCCCGCGCTTTTGGGCGGTGGTGGCGCGCGTTTGGTGTGTGGCGTGGTGGATGGGCATTGAGTAGGTAATTCCCTCTGTTTACTGGAGCATTGCCTGGCTGGCTTTTTGAATTTCCTTGAGGGGGCCGCATAGGCAACAACGCTGCTGGGAAGCGCATTGTTGCCTGTATTTTTTGTTGCTTGATTTTCCCTGTTGCCGCGTGGATTGGCTCAGTTCCTGCCAACCGGTTCCGCGCAGGGGCTTGTTTGCTGCACTGCACTAGCGCAGGTTTCCTGTTTCGTCGATAATGCCGGGTTTTGGAGAGGCATTTGCGCTCAGCGTTGCTTGCGGTCAGGTGAGCCCCATGAGCGTTTGCAGCTAATTCATCCACCTTCTTTTTTCTGATTGGCGACGACTATGCCGATGTTTGCTGAAACCGCTACCCCTCTTTCCCCGACTATGCTGGCCAATGCGATTCGCGCCTTGGCGATGGACGCCGTGCAAAAGGCGAATTCCGGCCACCCGGGCGCGCCCATGGGCATGGCCGATATGGCGGAAGTCTTGTGGCGGCATCATTTGCGCCACAATCCGGGCAACCCGCGCTGGCCAGGCCGCGACCGCTTTGTGCTCTCCAACGGGCACGCTTCCATGTTGTTGTACAGCTTGCTGCACTTGACCGGTTACGATTTGTCGCTGGATGATTTAAAGCAATTCCGCCAGTTGCACAGCAAAACCCCGGGGCATCCCGAAATGGGCTACGCGCCAGGCGTTGAGACTACGACCGGCCCCTTGGGGCAGGGTATTGCCAATGCCGTGGGCATGGCGTTGGCTGAAAAATTACTGGCCAGTGAATTCAACCGGGATGGGCATGCGATTGTGGATCATCACACCTACGTATTCCTGGGCGATGGGTGCTTGATGGAAGGCGTCTCGCATGAAGCGTGTTCGCTCGCTGGCACGCTGGGCTTATCCAAGTTGATCGTGTTCTGGGATGATAATGGTATTTCAATAGACGGCCATGTGGAAGGCTGGTTTACCGAAAACATTCCCGGGCGGTTTGAATCCTATGGCTGGCAGGTGATTCGCAGTGTGGATGGGCATAACGCGGCAGCGGTTGATGCGGCGCTGGATGAGGCGAAAAAAGACATCTGGCGGCCAACGCTCATTTGCTGCAAAACCGTGATCGGCAAAGGCGCGCCGAATAAACAAGGCGGGCATGAGGTGCATGGCGCGCCGTTGGGTGACGCGGAAATTGCCGCCGCTCGCGCCGCGTTGGACTGGCCGTATGCGCCGTTCGAAATTCCGGCTGATATTTACGCCGCCTGGGACGCGAAAAAATCCGGCGCTGCGGCGGAAGCCGACTGGCAGGCAAAATTTTCGGCTTATGCCCAAGCGCATCCTGGCCTGGCGGCTGAATTCACGCGCCGCACGGCAGGCGATTTGCCTGGCGGCTGGCATGCGCATGTGGCGGACGTGCTGGCTAAATTAAACGCCAAGGCAGAGACCATCGCCACGCGCAAAGCCTCGCAAAACAGCATTGAAGCTTTTGCCGCCAAACTGCCCGAAATGCTCGGCGGATCGGCGGATTTGACGGGGTCCAACCTCACCAACTGGTCGGGTTCCAGGTCCGTTACAAGGGACGGCGGCGGCAATTACATTCACTACGGTGTGCGCGAATTTGGCATGGCGGCGATTATGAATGGCCTGGCCTTGCACGGCGGTTTTATCCCCTATGGCGGCACTTTCCTGATGTTCTCGGAATATGCGCGCAATGCTTTGCGCATGGCAGCCCTCATGAAGCAGCGCGCCATTTTTGTGTTCACGCATGACTCCATTGGCCTGGGTGAAGATGGTCCGACGCACCAGCCGGTGGAGCAAATTGCCACGCTGCGCATGATTCCCAACATGGAAACCTGGCGCCCGTGCGATACGGTGGAAACGGCGATTGCCTGGGCAGAAGCGATTGAACGCCGCCATGGGCCGACGAGCCTGGCTTTCTCGCGGCAAAATTTATCTTTCATGCCGCGTGATGCCGCAACCCAGGCCAACATTCGGCGTGGTGGTTATGTCCTGGCCGAGGCGCAAGGCGTATTGAACGTCGTGCTCATCGCTACTGGCTCGGAGGTCGATCTGGCCATCAAGGCACAAGCGCAATTAGCCGCTGAAGGCATTGCTGCGCGTGTGGTTTCCATGCCCTGCACAAACCGCTTTGATGCGCAAGATGAGGCTTATCGCAAGAGCGTATTGCCGCAAGGTGTCGTGCGGGTGGCGATCGAAGCGGGCGTGACGGATGGCTGGTACAAATATGTCGGCCTGGATGGCGCAGTCATTGGCCTCGATCGGTTTGGCGAGTCGGCACCCGCAGGTGCCTTGTTCAAGACGTTTGGTTTTACGGTAGAAAATGTTGTTGCGGTAGTGATGGGTCTTCTCTAGTGTTTATTTCGGGAGTTTTACATGACAATCAAAGTTGGCATTAACGGGTTTGGCCGCATCGGCCGCATGGTGTTCCGCGCAGCGGTGCAAAATTTTTCTGATATTGAAATCGTTGGCATCAACGACTTGCTGGAGCCGGACTATCTGGCCTATATGCTTAAATACGATTCCGTTCATGGCCGCTTCAAGGGCGAGGTGTCGGTTGAAGGCAATACGCTGATTGTGAACGGCAAGAGGATACGCTTAACGGCAGTTAAAGATCCGGCTGAGCTCAAATGGAATGAAGTCGATGCCGATGTGGTGATCGAGGCGACGGGCTTGTTCTTGACTAAAGAGACGGCTGCCAAACACATTGCCGCTGGCGCGAAAAAAGTCATGATGTCTGCCCCGTCGAAGGATGACACCCCCATGTTTGTGTTCGGCGTGAATGACAAAACCTACGCCGGTCAAACCATTGTTTCCAACGCATCCTGCACCACCAACTGCCTGGCGCCCGTGGCTAAAGTATTGAACGACAACTGGGGCATCAAGCGTGGTTTGATGACCACTGTGCACGCGGCAACGGCCACGCAAAAAACTGTGGATGGCCCATCCAACAAGGACTGGCGCGGTGGCCGTGGCATTCTCGAAAATATCATTCCTTCTTCCACGGGGGCGGCCAAAGCCGTTGGTGTGGTGATTCCCGAGTTGAACAAAAAGCTCACCGGCATGTCCTTCCGTGTGCCCACGTCTGATGTGTCGGTCGTTGATTTGACCGTGGAACTCAACAAGGAAGCCAGCTACGCCGAGATTTGCGCGGCCATGAAGGCGGCCTCACAAGGCGCGATGAAGGGCATTTTGGGCTACACCGAAGATAAAGTCGTGGCGACAGATTTTCGTGGCGAGAGCTGTACCTCGGTGTTCGATGCGGAAGCGGGCATTGCGCTGGACAGCACTTTCGTCAAAATCGTGGCCTGGTATGACAACGAGTGGGGCTACTCCAACAAAGTGCTGGAAATGACGCGCGTGATTGGCAAGTAAATTCAGGCCAGAATAAGTTGCTTGCAAAAAAGTCGGCGCTGGCAACACGGCGCCGACGGTTAAAAAACGGATTTTCTGGCGCATAAACGTGGATAAGCGATGAACTTCAAGAAATTGACTGATTTGGCGGTGCGTGGCAAGCGCGTTTTTATCCGCGCTGACTTGAACGTGCCGCAAGACGACACAGGCGCGATTACCGACGACACGCGCATTCGCGCAGCGCTCCCGGGGATCCGCTATGCGCTGGACGGTGGCGCGGCAGTGATGGTCACCTCCCACCTGGGCCGCCCGGTTGAGGGCGAGTTAAAGCCGGAAGATTCCTTGGCGCCTGTGGCGCAACGTTTGTCTGAACTGCTCGGTCGCGCAGTGCCCCTGGTGCAAAACTGGGTGGATGGCGTCACGGTAGCGCCAGGCAACATCGTCCTGCTGGAAAACTGCCGCGCTAACAAGGGCGAGAAGAAGAATGACGATGCTCTGGCGCAAAAGCTCGCCAAGCTGTGCGACATCTGGGTGCATGACGCCTTTGGCACGGCGCACCGCGCAGAAGCGACCACTTACGGCATGGGCAAATACGCGCCCATGGCCTGTGCCGGGCCTTGCGTTGCAGCTGAACTGGAAGCATTGACGTTAGCGCTCACTAGTCCCAAGCGGCCTCTCGTGGCGATTGTCGCGGGCTCCAAAGTGTCCACCAAGCTGACCGTATTGGAAGCGCTGGCCGATAAGGTCGATCAGTTGGTCGTGGGCGGGGGCATTGCCAATACTTTCTTGCTGGCCAAAGGCTTGCCCATCGGCAAATCGCTGGCTGAGCCGGATTTGGTGGCGGCGGCGCGGCGCGTGATGCAAAAAGTGGCCGTGCCCTTGCCGCAGGATGTGGTGTGTGCGAAAGAATTTTCCGCCACGGCAGCAGCGGCGGTTAAACCGGTGACGGAAGTGGGTGCTGACGACATGATTCTGGACATCGGCCCTAAAGCCGCTAAAGCCTTGGCCGACATTGTGGCGCAGGCCGGCACCATCGTCTGGAACGGCCCGCCAGGGGTGTTTGAGATTGAGCAGTTTGCTGGCGGCACCAAAGCCCTGGCCACAGCGATTGGTGAATCCAAGGCGTTTTCCTTGGCTGGCGGCGGTGACACGATTGCCGCAGTGAATAAATTTCATACCCGGGTGAGTTACATCTCCACCGCCGGCGGCGCGTTTTTAGAGTTTCTGGAAGGCAAAAAACTGCCCGCCGTTGAGATTCTTGAGCAGCGTGCCGCGAATTGACCTGCGCCTTGCATAAGCATTCCGCATAAAACCAAACGCACCGCTTGACAACCCAAGACAACCAAAGCCGCCTACAAACCAACATGCAACGTGCCACCAAAATTGTCGCTACGCTCGGGCCCGCATCGAGTAGCCCGGTGCGCTTGGCCGAGTTGGTGGCAGCGGGCGTGGATGTGGTGCGGCTGAATTTTTCGCATGGCACGGCGGCGGATCATCGGTTGCGGGTGGACGTTTTGCGCACAGCGGCGCATCACGCCGGGCGCACCGTGGGGGTGATGGCCGATTTGCAAGGGCCCAAAATTCGCATCGGCAAGTTTGCCACCGGCCACGCCAGCATCACCGCCGGGCAAACCTTCATTCTGGACGCGAATTGCACGCTGGGCGACGCCACCCGCGTGGGGCTGGATTACCCCGAGCTGGTGGAAGATGTGGCCGCTGGTGACGTGTTATTGCTGGACGATGGCCGCACGGTGTTTGATGTCGAGCGCGTGGAAGGCAGCGAGATTCATTGCCGCAATCGCCATGATGGCGAGCTGTCCAATAACAAGGGCATCAATAAGCAGGGCGGTGGTTTATCCGCGCCGGCGCTGACGGCCAAAGATATGGCGGACATTCAAACGGCCGCTGCGTTGAATGTGGATTTCGTTGCCGTATCCTTCCCCAAAAACGGGGCGGACATGCGCCAGGCGCGGGCGTTACTGCATGAGGCCGGGTCGGACGCCTTGCTCATTGCCAAAATCGAGCGCGTTGAAGCGGTGGGGAACCTGGCTGACATCCTGCACGCCACCGATGGCGTGATGGTCGCGCGTGGCGATTTGGCGGTCGAAGTCGGCGATGCGGCTGTGCCTGCCCTGCAAAAACGCATCATCCGCATGGCGCGGGAGGCCAATCGTTTCGTGATCACCGCCACGCAAATGATGGAATCCATGATCGTGAGTCCCGTGCCCACGCGTGCTGAGGTTTCTGACGTGGCCAACGCCGTGCTCGATGGCACGGATGCGGTCATGCTCTCGGCGGAGACGGCCTCGGGTGCGTATCCGGTCGCGGCAGTTGAAGCCATGGCGCGGGTGTGTGTTGAAGCTGAAAAGTCGCATGAAGTGAAAGTAGAGGCGCACTTTATGGACCGCACGTTCACGCGCATGGATCAATCCATTGCCATGGCGGCCTTATTCACCGCCGTGCACCTGAAAGTTAAAGCCATCGCGGCGCTGACCGATTCTGGTTCTACCGCTTTGTGGATGAGCCGCATCAATTCCGGCGTGCCGATTTATGCCCTGACCTCGCGCGTGCGCACACGCTACCGCGTGAGCATTTTTCGCGATGTTTATCCGGTGATGACGGATTTTGTTGCCCATGACCGCGATGAACTGTTGTGGCAGGCAGAGGAAACGCTGTTAGCTGCCGGGGTTGTCGATATCGGTGATTTGATTGTGCTCACCATAGGCGAGCCCATTGGTATCGCAGGTGGTACCAATACAATGAAACTGGTCAAGGTGGGAGAACACCGGCGGCCTGGGGTTTAGCCCCTGTCCCGCTGCGGATTAACTCATTATTCATATCCATCCAAGGAGATTCAAATGGCTCTTGTCTCAATGCGTCAACTACTCGATCATGCGGCAGAAAACGGTTACGGCCTGCCCGCGTTCAACGTGAACAACCTGGAGCAAGTGCAAGCCATCATGGAAGCGGCGGCGGAAACCAACAGCCCGGTCATCATGCAGGGCTCGGCCGGGGCGCGCAAATATGCGGGTGAAGCCTACCTGCGCCACTTGATTGAAGCCGCAGTGGAAGCCAACCCGGATATTCCCGTGGTCATGCATCAGGACCATGGCGCAAGCCCGGCGATTTGCATCCAGGCCATGCGCATGGGCTTTTCCAGCGTGATGATGGATGGCTCGTTGAAGGAAGACGCCAAAACGCCCGCCTCGTTTGATTACAACGTGGACGTGACCCGCCGCGTGGTGGAGATGTCGCATGCCATCGGCGTGTCCGTGGAAGGTGAGCTGGGTTGCTTGGGGTCGTTGGAGACCGGTATGGGCGAAAAGGAAGACGGGCATGGCGCCGAAGGCGTGCTCTCGCATGATCAGTTATTGACGGATGCCAATGAAGCCGCCGAGTTTGTCAAAGCCACCGGCGTGGATGCGCTGGCCATTGCCATTGGCACATCCCACGGGGCTTACAAGTTCACCCGCCCGCCCACGGGCGCCGTGCTGCGCATTGACCGGATCAAGGAGATCAACGCGCGCATTCCGAACACGCATCTGGTCATGCATGGCTCATCTTCCGTGCCGCAGGATCTCTTGGCTATCATCAACCAATATGGTGGCGCGATGGGCGAAACCTATGGCGTGCCGGTGGAAGAAATTGTCGAGGGCATCAAGCATGGCGTGCGCAAGATCAATATCGATACCGATTTGCGCATGGCCTCCACGGCAGCAATCCGTCGCTTCATGGCTGAAAACCCAAAGGAATTCGACCCGCGCAAATACCTGGGTGAAACCAGGAAAGCCATGAAGGCCATTTGCGTTGCGCGCTACGAAGCCTTTGGCTGCGCGGGACAGGCGGGCAAGATCAAGCCGATTGCACTGGAGAAAATGGCTGCGCGTTACACCCGCGGCGAGCTCAATGCCATTGTCAAATAAGGTACGCTTTACGCTGGCATGGCCGCTTCATGTGCGGAATGCGAAAAAGTCGGCGCTGGCAACACGGCGCTGATTTGACAAAAGGTGCAAAGTCCGACGCAAAATACGCAAGCTGCAACCTTTATGATCCATTTTTATCCTGTTGAGATTATCCATGACACAACCTGCCCTGTTTGAATCTTCCCTCACCAGCCTGCCACTGCTGGCGCGCGGCAAAGTGCGTGATATTTATGCGGTGAGCGACGATTTGTTGCTCATCGTTACCACAGACCGCCTGTCTGCCTTCGATGTCATCCTGCCCGACCCGATTCCCGGCAAAGGGGCGGTGCTCACTGCGGTGGCTGACTTCTGGTTCGGCAAGTTATCGCATGTCATTCCCAATCAGCTCACGGGTATTGATCCTGAGTCGGTAGTCGAAACGGAAGAAGAAAAAGACCAGGTACGCGGCCGCTCGGTGGTCGTCAAGCGCTTGAAACCCCTGCCGATTGAAGCGGTTGCGCGGGGTTATCTGATTGGTTCGGGCTGGAAGGATTATCAGGCCACTGGCGCTGTGTGCGGCATTGCGCTACCCGCCGGATTGCAACTTGCCCAGCAACTGCCCGAGCCGATTTTCACTCCGGCCACCAAGGCCGAAATGGGCGACCATGACGAAAACATCGACTACGCCACAGTGGAAAGCCTTATCGGTGCGGAACTGGCCAAAAAGGTCAAGGAAACCACCATTCGTCTGTATCGCGAAGCCGCCGCGTTTGCGCGCGTGCATGGCATCATCATCGCTGACACCAAGTTTGAATTCGGCCAGGATAAAGAAGGCCGCTTGTATCTGATCGACGAAGTGCTGACCCCCGATTCTTCCCGCTTTTGGCCCGTGAGCGGGTATCAGGTCGGCATCAGTCCGCCCAGCTTTGATAAACAGTTTGTGCGCGACTATCTGGATACGCTGGACTGGAACAAAACAGCGCCAGGGCCACGCTTGCCTGCCGAGGTGATTGAAAAAACGGCCGCCAAATATCACGAAGCGCTCACACGCCTCACCGGCCGCGCGGCAGTTTGAGCTGCAATGAGCCAAGGGGCGGTTAGTTGATCTGGGGGTGTGGCGGGAGGCCGATTTTTGCAGCGTCTTTTCACGCGGGCTGTTCATGTGCCGTGCCCCCCCTTCATCAGCCAGCCGGGTTACTGGCACGCGGCTTGTTGGCGTCGCCTGCCCCATGAGTATTCTGCGTGGATCAACCCATGTTCATGGATAGCCTGCGACCAGAGGTGTTAGCTTATCTTGCGCTCGTGGCCTTGCTGGCTTTGGGCTGGCTGGTTTACCTGTTGCAGCGCGGGTTCCGTCGGCGCGCGCTACGGCATACAAGGCTAAAGACCCGTGGGGCAGGGGATTATGCACAGCGCCATGAGCCGGGCGCTGGCTTGGTGCAGGCCCCTGCAATCAGCGGAGCCAATGCAGCCGTTCATTTGACTGCGCATTCAGCGCTAAGCGCTGCGGTAAATAATTCAGCGCCAAAGCCTGCCGGGGATATGGCCAAGAGCGCCGCCAACTGGCGCAGGAAGATTTTTGGCGCAAGGCAAGCCGATCGCCGTGTGTCAGGCCAAACCCCAAGCCCAACTGCCGAGGCACAGCCTGCTGCGGTATCCCATGCGGCTCCCGGCGCCGCATCCAATGCAGCACCGGCCACTGACTTTGCCAATCATCTGCAGCGCGCCAGTGCAGAACGCACGCTGGAGGTCGATGTTTTAAAGCTGCGTCAGGAAGTCGCCGAGCTACGGGCAGAGTTGGCGAATGTTGCCTCTGGTTTGCAGCAGCTAAAAACAGTGCGCCCTGTTGCCCCGGCTTACACCGAAGCGGTTGCCCTGGCGCGGCAAGGTTTATCCATTGGCGAGATTGCCGCGCAATGCGGTATTTCATTAGGTGAAGCGGAGCTGGTGTTTTCGATGGCGCAAAGCGAAAGACAAGCGCGGAGAATTTAAACACACGCTTAAAACTCAAGCGGCTGGATTGCACCCTGGAAACCGCCGCCGGATGCGTCGCGGGATCTCCCGGCAGGGAAGGGGCGCAAAAGAGGAAAGGTACAGTATTCATCAGGGGTTCAACGACATGAAAAGCGGAAAACGGCGGTTTCCAGGTTCACACGTGCTGGGTTCGGCCAGAATATGTTTGCGGACTGGACGGGATTGGGATGTCACCGTAGCGGATCAAGCAACCGCTGCCCCTGTGTTTTTCATCTTCCAATGAATCGCGCGCCTACAAGGCTGAGGTTCCCTTGACTTTGCATAGGACGAACGAACATCCAACATATTTTGGCCGGATCAATATTTCAGCTCATGCAGTTGATTCCCCCGGGTTCATTGCGATCAGCAGTGCTGCTGTGGCCGGGGCGACATCCAAATGGCGAATGAGGACTTCCTGATTTACATGCAGCAGCTCGCCAATGGCGGCAAGGTCAGCTGCAATGCCGGGGTGTTGCCAGCTCGCAGCGGAGGTCGCGTGTCTTGCCAAATCAACCGCCAGTTTTACCGTGCGCACGCGTGGGTTGTCGGCATGTTGCTGGTCCATCAACTGCGCCAGGAGTTCCGGCAAATGCCAGGCTTTGGTCAGCGCCCGTTTTAACTGATACAGCGATATGCCGTAAATTTCAGCCTGTACAACCGCTGCGCGCAAACCAGGTTGTGCTGTTTGCGCCGCGTTGACTTTAAGCGCCAAAGTCGGCGCAAACAGCCACATCAGTAGTTCAGGCAAATCATGCAACAGGGCAGCGAGGAAAATTTCATTCGCATCCATGTCGCGCCGCACGCTGGCCCAGTTGCCTGCCCAACGGGCGGCACGGCGTGCGCGGTTGATCGCTTTTAACAAGCCTAGCAAAGCCTGCGGGTGCATCGCAAGTTGCTCCTCGATGATGGGCAAGTGCTGAAAGTCGCGAAAAAATGGCGTGATGCCTATCATCATGATGGCGCGGTCTATCGTCGTAATGTCGGTGAGCTGGCGCAAGCTGCGGTGCGCTTCGATATAACGCAGCGTGCGCAGAGTGAACAGGGGATCGTGCAAAATGACCTCGGTAACCTCATTGCTATTGACCTTGTCGACATTTTTTTGCAACTCAGACAGTGCCGTCACTGAGTGACGCAACACCGGCAACTCGGCCTGAACAAAAAAATCAACCCAGGCGTTAAGCTCAGCCAAGGGTTGTTGCAATAGAACCGGCGCTGGGGGTTGATCAGTCATGGGCGTGATTTTTTTTGGGGGCGGTGAGGTGCATGAGCAATTGAGTCGGGGGGCTGAAAAAGATGACATCAAAAAAACTGTACTGCAACCGTGACACGGCAAACTTGAAATCGGCGAAGCATTACCATTACTCTAGCAGCTTCTGGAAACAAAAGACGGCCAATGGGCGGGTCGTGAAGGGTGTTGAATTCATGCGGGATGGGAAATATAAGTCATTGATATTCAATGTAATAGTTTTATTCAAAAAGAAAAGTCAGGTTTTTATTAAAAAAATCCTAAAGTTTTGTGCTGGCCGTCCGATAAAGCAATTGTCAGCGGATTAAATCGCAGATACCGCAGCCAAGGGCAAAGGTACAACCTGGGCTGAACCGCTTACCAGATCGTTGTCGGTGTTTGCTTTGCTGTGTGTTTTCATCGACTCAGACTTAAAGTTGTGTGATGTAGCTAACCCAAAACCTCTTCAGGAGACTCAACATGCCACAAATTATTAACACCAACATCGCTTCGCTGACCGCACAGCGCAATTTGAATGGTTCGCAAAGCAGCCTGCAAACTTCATTGGCACGGCTCTCTTCTGGTTTGCGCATCAACAGCGCAAAAGACGACGCCGCCGGCTTGGGTATCGCAACCCGTATGAGTTCGCAGATTCAAGGCCTTAACCAGGCATCGCGTAACGCCAACGATGGCATTTCTCTGGCGCAAACGGGTGAAGGTGCATTGGCCAGCGTGGCTGACAATTTGCAGCGTATTCGTGAGCTGGCTGTGCAGTCGGCCAATGCCACCAATAGCGACGCTGACCGCGCGGCACTGGATGCCGAGGTGCAGCAGCGTTTGGCTGAGGTGGATCGTGTTGCGTCGCAAACCTCATTTAACGGCCGCAAATTGCTGGATGGTACGTTCGGCAGCGCCACTTTTCAGGTTGGTGCGAACGTCGGTGAAACAATCAGCGTCGGCTTGTCCGGCAATATGCGTGCTACAGCCATCGGCCAGATTGCCCAGGGAACCTCAACGGCTGAGGTGACAGTCGCTGCGCTGAGCGGAACGGGTACCATTCAGGTGGGTACGGGTGACGCAATCACGATTGGCGCCTCGGTCGCAGGAACGGCAGCGGGCCAATCTGTCGGCAGTGCTTACGCCAAGGCGAATGCGATCAATGCCGCTGGTGTATCGGGACTGACTGTGACGGCAACGAATAATGTTGAGTTCGGCATTGCGAGTGCAACCTCCGCTGGCGGTGCGGGTACCTATAGCCTCAAGATTAATGGGCAGGATATTTTTAGTAGTGCGGTTATTGCAACTGCAGCTCCGATCACGGCTCAGCAAATCACTGATGCAATCAATTCCTATCAGTCAACCACTGGCGTGACGGCTTCCCTGTCGGGTGGCAACTTGCGCCTGAGTGCTGCGGATGGTCGCGACATTGCGATTGGTCAGACACCTGGTGGCGATGCTGCGGGTGGTATTACAGCCGGTGGAGGCGGTGCAACGACAGTCAATGGTGTGGTATATCGCGATGGTCAAATCGATACGGCGGCAAATGCGACCAAAAACAGCGCTGTTGCAGCTGCTGTAAATGGTGGCACGCTGACCATGACAGCCAACGAAAATATCATCATTACCGGTGACGGCGATGTGATGGGATTCGCGGCGGCCAACACCACGATTGCCAAAGACACGAATACAATTTCTACGTCTAATGTGAAAACGGTTGCTGCTGCGAATAATGCGATTTATCGTATTGACGCTGCGCTAACGCAAGTGACCAACCTGCGTTCAACCTTTGGTTCGATCCAGAACCGTTTTGATTCAGTCATTTCGAATCTGGCAACCACCTCTGAAAACTTGACAGCTTCACGCTCGCGTATTCAGGATGCTGACTTTGCTGCAGAAACCGCAAACTTAACCCGTTCGCAGATTTTGCAACAGGCAGGCACCGCCATGTTGGCGCAGGCAAATTCACTGCCGAATGGCGTCCTCACGCTGTTGCGGTAATTTGATGGTAAGTCAGCGCTAGGATAGGTTGCGGCGGCGGAATGACTTCCGTCGCCGTTTTGGCTAAGGAGATCGCAGATGGCAATCACAGGGATTCAGGTTGCTGGCCTTGTGGCCAGTGCTGCCCAAACGAGTGGTCAGCAGGCTGCCGTGCCAAGTAGTAGTGCGCAAGGGGTGGCAGATGCTGCGCATGCGGCAGTCGCCGTTAAGCCCGCACAAGCGGCGAGGGACAATGAGCAAGTCAAGCAAGTCATGGAAGAGGTAAAGCAGGCTGTGGAGGCCAGGGCGCCCAATAGTTTGGATTTTTCCATTGACGATTCAAGCGGTAAAGTCATTGTCAAAGTGACCGATGCGGCGACAGGCGAGATGGTGCGGCAGATTCCTTCCGAGGAAATGCTGGATATTGCCCGTTCAATCGACAAAATGCAGGGACTCTTGTTGAAAGAAAAGGCTTAAGGCTGAAAGTAGCCCGAAAGTAGCCCAGTGGTTTGGTTTGTTGTCGTGGCGGTATTTTCTGCCCGTTTATCCTGCGCCTGGTGATGGCGTGGGTTATTTTCTATGGCAGTTTGGTTTTATGCGCGTCGCGTTGGCGAGAGATGGCTGTTTCATGGGTTGGCTGGGGTTGTTGTTATGGCCGGTGTCACGGTTAAAAGTCGGCGTTGGCGGGACGGCGTGTATTGCAGCGTGTATTGCATGGGCGCTTGGAAAACGGCGCGTTGAGCTAAAGTAATGGCCTCTGATTGCCGTTACAATGGCCAAGGACAGGGGCTTGGTGTTTGGCTTTTTTAGCCTGGCGCTTGCGCCTTGGAAATTTAAGCCTTAGCGCAGGCAAATTTAAGCCTTAGCGCAGGCGCTTAACAATGAGTCATCAAACTGGAGAACGCACATGGCCAGCATAACATCCCTTGGCACAGGGTCAGGCATTGATCTTGAAGGCATGGTGAGAAAACTGATGGCGGTGGAAAGTCAGCCCTTGAATGCGCTGGCCGCTAAAGAGGCGGGTTATCAGGCCAAGTTGTCTGCCTATGGCTCGCTCAGCGGGGCGCTCTCGTCTTTGCAAAGTGCAGCTAAAACCCTGGCCACGGCCGGTACATTCACAGGGAAAGCGGTGAGTGTGTCCGATACAGCGACGTTGACGGCAACGGTGAATAGTTCGGCGACACCCGGCACACACAGTATCAGCGTCACTCAGCTGGCTAAATTTAATGCCGTGCGCAGCAATGTGGATTATGCGGCTACCACCGATACATTCACGACTGGGACACTTTCGATTCAAACCGGTAGCGGCACGCCGGTGGATATCACCATTGATAGCAGCAATAACAGCCTGGCGGGGATTCGCGATGCGATCAATCAGGCAAATGCCGGGGTGACAGCCAGCATCATCAACGATGGTACGACTAACCGCTTGGTATTGACGTCCAAATCGCTTGGTACAGACGGGGCGATTACTGTGACGGCGGCGGATTCCACAAGCGGTGGCACGCATGCTTTAAATGGCTTGGCGTCAGCCAGTCTAGTGACTACCCAGGCAGCCGATAATGCCATGTTGTCTGTTGATGGCGTGAGTATTACGCGCTCGTCAAACACGATCAGCGATGCGGTGGACGGTTTGACGCTGAATTTGTTGAAAGGGTCTGTGACGACGCCTGCGACAGCAAACGTGAGTGTGGTACGTGATCTGGGCACGGTGACCTCTGCGATCAGCACCTTTGTCAAGGCGTACAACAGCGTTGTCAGCCAGGCGAAGAGTCTGACTGCGTATGACGCTGTGAATAAAAAAGCCTCCCTTTTGACAGGCGATAGCACCGTGCGGGATATCCAGGCACGGTTGTCAGGCTTACGCAATAACACGGTGAGTGGCGTTGGCGGCGGGGTGTCGAGGTTGTCCGATCTGGGCATTGCAGTTCAGGTTGATGGCACGCTGGCAACAGATAATGCCAAGCTGCAAAAGGTGCTGAATGACCCTGCTGTGGATGTTGCGGCGCTGTTTAGTTCAACTGCGACGGGCAATGCTGGCATTGCCACGCGGTTGAGCGGTGCGATTGATGGCATGATCAATTCCCAGGGTATTATCAAAGGCCGGACTGATGGCATCAATACCTCCATTAAAAGCCTGCAGGATAGGGCGGACGCCATGAACTTGCGCCTGGCGGCGATTGAAAAGCGCTATCGAGCACAGTTTGCGGCCATGGATGCGCTGGTTTCCGGAATGAACCAAACAAGCACTTATTTATCGCAGCAGCTGGCCAGTCTTGCCAATCTTTCTGGCAATTCCCGCTAGCCCTTTTACCGCGTGTCTAATCTATTTGCCTGGAGTCACCCGCATGTTTCCTTCATCGAATTCGCCAAGTAAAGCCTATGCCAATATCGGCATTGAAACAGGTGTCATGTCGGCGAGTCCGCACAAGCTGATTTTGATGTTGTTTGATGGCGCCCTGCTCTCGATTGCCAAGGCTGCGCATTGCATGCAGGCAGGGCAGATTGCGGAAAAAGGACAGGCCGTGTCGCGCGCGATTGATATTATCGACAATGCCTTGAAAGCCAGTTTGGACTATAAGGCCGGGGGCGAATTGGCTGGGCGTTTGGGTTCGTTGTACGACTACATTACCAGTCAGTTATTGCAGGCGAATTTGCATAACGATGTCGCAGCGCTGGACGAGGCGAGCCGTTTGCTAAGGGAGCTCAAAACCGCTTGGGAAGAAATAGCCAACGATCCGGCCGTATTGGCGCATCAGGCAAATAAACCGGCTGCATAAACGCCCGATGCGCTCGCCAGCGGATGAATTGAGTCTCTATCAGGAAATTCACTCGATTTCAGGGCGGATGGTGCAGGCTGCACAAGCGGCTGCATGGGATGAGTTAGTCGTGCTGGAGGCCAGGATGGCCGCCTTGCGTGACAGGTTGCAGGCGGAAGCCTCAGCGGCGCTTAGTACAGGCGAGAATGAATCGAAAGCGCAGCTCATTCGGGCGGTGCTGGCCGACGATGTTGAAGTCAGGCGGTTAATTGGGCTTTGGATGGCGGAAGTGCGTCCTTTTCTGGCTAGCCAGAATCAACATAGAAAAGTGCAGCAGGCTTATGCAGCAGGAGGCGTGGGGCCGTTTGACGATATCCCTGTGCCTGATCGCTGAGGCTGCGTCCCTGATCTTTGAGCGCTGGTGAGATTTATCGAAAGGGCTGATGTGCTGTGGTCATGATCCCCTCTGATGTTGGTGTGCAGCTCAAAACCCAGACCGATCCCGGGGTCAGTCCGGTACGTCAGGTGGCGGAGATTCCTGCCGATCTGCCTGAGCTCAAAGCTGGGCAGGCGTTTCGTGCACAAATTCAGGAGGTGCTGCCAGAGAATACCTACAAGGCGCTGGTGGCAGGCAAGTCCTTGACCTTGTCTTTGGCAGCAGGGGCAAAGGCGGGCGATACGCTGGATCTGGTGGTGGTCGATCGCACACCGCGCATGATTGTCGCGCAGCAGGCCAATTCAACTGCTGGCGTTAACGGTGAGCTGTCGGCTGAGCCATATCAAAACACCACCTTGTCGCGCACGGGGCAGTTGCTGGTGTCCTTATTGGCGAGGGAAGGCGCATCCGCTACGCCTGCGGCGTTGAACGCCGGGCGGCCTTTAGTGGCGGGCATGCCGGTCGATGCGGCGGGCTTGGCGCAGCAGTTGCCCGTGCGCCTGGCGCAGGCGGTGACTAGCAGCGGTTTGTTTTACGAGGCGCATCAGGTGCAGTGGGCGCTGGGGCAGCGTACGAGCGCGAGTTTATTGGCTGAGCCGCAGGGCAAACATTCTGCGGTGCTGAATAACACGCCGGGGCAGCCGACGGGGGCAGAAAAGTCGGCGCTGGCGGGACGGCAGGGTGACGCCAATGCTTCGCCGCTGGCGTTGTTGCGAACCCTGTTTGGTGTAGCGTCAGGCAATGAGGCAGCTGGTAATGCCCATGCAGAGAACGCAACGACTCAAGGTGTTGCCGCCAACGCGTTTGATGCGCGCGCTGCGTTTTCCGTGCCGGATGATCTGCGGCCTTTGCTGCAGCAGCAGCTGGAGGCTGCCGCTACGCATCGCTTGGCGTGGCATGGCGAGGTGTGGCCTGAGCAAACAATGCGGTGGGAAATCGAGCGTGATGTGCCGCAAGCTGAAGTGACGGGTGAAGCGCCCGATACCTGGCGTACCTCGCTGCATCTGGCTTTGCCACGGTTGGGCGAGATTGATGCGCAAGTCAAGGTGGTGGGTAATCAGGTGCATCTGAATCTGGCCATGTCGGCTGCGGCCGCGAGCGATCTGGTACAGGCCCTGCCTTTGCTGCAGCAGGCATTGGCCGATGCAGGGTTGACCTTGCATGCTGTGCAGACTGCGCGTCAGGCATCGGGCCAGGCTGCGGGCAACGCAGGCAGTACCGGGGGTGCAGGCGGCGCAGGCCGGGCGGATGCGACTGGATGAGCAAAGCTAGCGATCAGCGCGCGTTAGCTGTGGCGTTGAAATATACGCCAGGCGATCAGGCGCCAGTGGTGGTTGCCAAGGGGCGTGGGTTGATTGCCGATGAAATCATTGCGCGCGCCAAAGAGCATGGCATTTATGTGCATGAAGCGCCGGCTTTGGTGGCGCTGCTCTCGGCGGTGGATATGGACCAACATATTCCGCCGCAATTGTATGTTGTGGTGGCAGAGCTTTTGGCCTGGCTTTACGGCATCGAGCAGGGGGATGTTTCTGCCCCACCTCTTCAGGATGGGGCAAAATAATCTGGGTTAGAATTCGCCCGATCTATCTTGAAGCGTGGCCTTGTGTTAAAGCATTGCGCTTGGGTAGCGTCCTTTTGCAGAACTATTTCGTTGATGCCGATGAGCAAATCAAAAACCGAAACGGATCCGGATTTCCCGCACGCAAGCGCGCCTGGGGGGGGCTTGCCGTTGGCGGCGACATTGCCTCAGTTGGCGTCAGAAGACGAATTTAGCAAGTACTTGCTCCATTCACATGGCGAGATGGCGGCGGTTTTCCGTAGTCTGGCCGAGCAAGTGGCGCAGGTCACGCTGGTATTTAACGAAGGCCGGGACATGGTGTTGTCCAGTTTGATCAGTTATCACGCGGATTCGCTGATTTTTGAGACAGGGGCAAACGCTGAGCTCAATCGCCGGGCGCTGCAGGCCAATAAGCTGTTTGCCGTTAGTTTGCTGGATAAAGTCAAAATCCAGTTTATTGTGAATGGCGTTACGTCAGTTGAGATCAATGGCTGCTCGGCATTTCGTACGCCCAGGCCAGAGAGCCTGTTGCGTTTGCAGCGGCGGGAAAACTATCGCTTGTCTACGCCCTTGGCCCGTTCGCCAAAATGCAAAATTAGTTTCCCCACGGCTGATGGCAAGGCATTTCAGCTGGAAGTCGATGTGGCTGACATCAGTGGCGGCGGGGTGTGTCTGGCGGGTTTGCCTGCCTCATTGCCGCTGGCAGTAGGGACGGAACTGTCGACGTGCAGCATCGACTTGCCCGATGTTGGCGTGGTGGCGGTGAAATTGCAGGCGCGTAATTTCCGCGCCGCGCTGGGGCGTGCGGGAGCCAATACCCAGCGTGTCGGGTGTCAGTTTATTGATCTGCCAGGTGCAACGGCAACGCTCATTCACCGTTACATCATGAAGGTTGAGCGCGACCGCAAGGCGCGTGAATTGGGTCTGGGTTGAGTTAAAACCTGCGCTTTAAAACTGCTGCTGGCAAAGTTCGGGTGGCAATCCGCAGTGACTCCAGGTCATCGCAAGGTTAATGCAACGTTGATTTTTTAAAGCGGGGCTCAAATAAGCGCCGCTTTTAGTGTTTGTTCCCACCCTCTGCCTGGGGGATAAGCGGCAATAATTGCCGCCATGGGAGAAAATGGCTTTGGCTGAAGACAGCGACCTTGAACGAACTGAACCCGCTTCGCCGCGGCGCCTTGAAAAGGCGCGCGAAGAGGGCAATGTGCCACATTCGCGCGAGCTCATGGCTTTTATGGTCATGGCGGCAGGCGCGGGTACGTTCTGGGTGCTGGGCGGCTGGGTGGCGCAAGGCGTGGCCGGTGTACTGCGCCGCGGCTTGGGTTTTTCTCGCGAGGCGGCTTTTAATGCCGGGGTGATGAAGGACAGCACGTTGTCCATGGCGGTGGATGCTTTTGTTTATATCGGTCCGTTCTTTTTGGTTGTTATTGCGGCGATTATTACAACGCCGTTCATGCTGGGTGGCTGGGTTTTTTCGCCCAAGGGCTTTGAGTTGGACTTCACCCGCATCGACCCGGTGAAGGGGGTGGGGCGCATGTTTTCCTGGCAAAGCATTGCCGAGCTGGTTAAAGCCTTGCTCAAGGCTTTGCTGATTGGTAGCGTGCTGTATTGGGTTGTTACACATGAGCAGGATCGCTTGTTTGCGCTGATCTCGCAACCGATCGAAACCGGGTTGGCGTCTTTTTTTCAAGTGCTGTTTTTCAGTTTTGTCGCGATCATTGGCGGTTTGGCGGTCATTGCGGCGATGGATGTGCCGTTTCAGTTATGGCAATACCATGACAGGCTGAAAATGACGCGCGAAGAACTTAAACAAGAGTCCAGGGAGAGTGAGGGCGACCCGCAGCTCAAAGCACGTATTCGCAGTCAGCAGCGCGAGATGGCGCGCGGCCGCATGATGTCTGAAGTGCCCAAGGCGGATGTGGTGGTGACTAACCCGACCCATTTTGCCGTGGCCTTGAAATATGACGCGAAAACCATGCAGGCGCCCATTGTGCTTGCCAAGGGCATGAATTTGATTGCTCAGCGGATTCGTGACATCGCAGGCGAAAACCATGTGCCGTTGCTGGAGGCCCCACCGCTGGCGCGGGCGTTGCATCGGCATGCCGAAATAGGCGATCCCGTTCCGGCAGCGCTTTATTCAGCGGTGGCTGAAGTCATGGCCTGGGTGTATCAGATGAATGCCTTTGCCGGGCAGCCCAATGCTTTGCCGCCCGTGATGCCGGAGAACATAGCTGTGCCCGAAACGCTTGATCCAGGCGTGCCTGCATGAATGGCGGGCTGACATTGCAGGCCTTTTTGGCGCGGGTCAATATCCGCCAGATGCTTGCGCCCTTGCTTATCGTGATGATCTTGTCGATGATGGTGCTGCCATTGCCGACGTTTGCGCTGGATGTGTTGTTCACCTTCAATATTGCCATTTCCATCATGGTGCTGCTGGTCGCGATGTACACCATGAAGCCGCTGGACTTTGCGATTTTCCCGACAGTATTGCTGGTCACTACCTTATTGCGGCTGTCGCTCAATGTGGCCTCCACGCGCGTGGTGTTGTTGCACGGGCATTCCGGGCCGGATGCGGCAGGCAAGGTCATCGAGGCCTTCGGTCACTTTTTGGTGGGTGGCAATTATGCCGTGGGTATCGTGGTGTTCATTATTCTCACCTTGATCAACTTTGTGGTCATCACCAAAGGTGCGGGGCGGATTGCCGAAGTGTCTGCCCGCTTTACGCTGGACGCCATGCCAGGCAAGCAGATGGCGATTGATGCCGACTTGAATGCTGGTCTGATTGGTGAGGAGGAGGCGCGTAGCCGCCGCGCCAATGTGGCGCTGGAGGCTGATTTTTTCGGTTCGATGGACGGTGCGTCCAAGTTTGTGCGTGGCGATGCCGTGGCCGGTGTCATGATTCTGTTCATCAATATCATCGGTGGCTTGATTGTCGGGGTGTTGCAGCATGACATGTCGGCGGCCGATGCGGCCAAGAATTACACCTTGCTGACCATTGGTGATGGGCTGGTTGCGCAAATTCCTGCGCTGATCATTTCTACCGCTGCGGGTTTGGTGGTCACGCGCGTGGCAACGGATAAGGATATTGGTCAGCAGCTGGCCTCGCAACTTTTTGGCAATCCCATGGTGTTAGTTATCACCGCCGCTATTTTGGGCGTTTTGGGCCTGATTCCCGGCATGCCCAATTTTGTATTTTTGTTGCTGGCGGGCGCTCTGGGGTTTATTGCCTGGCGGCAGTTTAAGCGGCCAGCCAGCGGTGAGAATAGTGCTGCAACCGCAGTGGCAGAGGCGCCCAAACCCGTTGAGAATGTTGAGGCCAGCTGGTCTGATGTGATGCCGGTGGATGTGCTGGGCCTGGAAGTTGGCTACCGGCTGATTCCGTTGGTGGACAATACCCAAGGCGGGGAGTTGCTCAAGCGGATTCGTGGTTTGCGCAAAAAGTTTGCCCAGGATATTGGCTTTTTGCCCGCCACTGTACACATTCGCGACAACTTGGAATTAAAGCCCACGGCGTATCGTATTGCCTTGAAAGGCGTGCCGATTGGTGAAGGTGAGGCCTATCCCGGCCAGTACCTGGCAATTGATCCGGGGCGGGTGTCGGGGCAGCTTGCCGGGACGCCCACGCAAGACCCGGCGTTTGGTTTGCCTGCGGTGTGGATTGATGCAAGTTTGCGCGAGCAGGCGCATGTGTTTGGTTATACGGTTGTCGATGCCAGCACGGTGGTGGCGACGCATCTCAATCATTTGATTTTGTCGCACGCCTCTGAGTTGCTCGGGCGGCAGGAGACACAAGCGCTGCTCGACCATCTGGCAAGCGAGTCGCCTAAGCTGGTGGAAGACCTGGTACCAAAAATGTTGCCTTTGGGCGTTTTGCAGCGGGTGCTGCAAAACTTGCTCGAAGAGAGCGTGAATATCCGCGATATGCGCACGATTATCGAAACGCTGGCTGAGCATGCGCCGCGCACGCAAGATGCGATGGATCTCACGACGCAGGTGCGCATTGCACTGGGCCGTGCGATTGTGCAGCAGTTGTATCCTTCTGGTAACGAGATGCAGATTATGGCCCTGGAGCCAGGCTTGGAGCGGATATTGGGGCAGGCCTTGCAAGGCGGTGGTGAGGCGGGCGGCATTGAACCTGGCTTGGCCGACACGCTGCTGCGCGAAACGGCTGCGGCTGCAAAACATCAGGAAGATTTAGGGCTGCCCGCCGTGTTGCTGGTGCCGAGTAATTTGCGCTGGCTGTTGTCGCGCTTTTTGCGCCGTGCCGTGCCGCAGTTGAAGGTGATTTCCAATACGGAAGTGCCGGACTCGAAAATAATTAAGGTGACTAGTTTGATTGGAGCAAATAAATGACGGTTAACCGTTTTGTCGGTGCTACCGCGCGTGATTGTTTACGCCAGGTGAAAGAGGCGTTAGGGCCCGATGCGGTGGTGATTTCCAACCGCGCAGTGGCCAATGGGGTAGAAATTGTGGCGATGTCGCCAGAAAGCCTGAACGCGATCTCCCAGCAGGTTCAGTCACCTCGAACGGTAGCGCAGCCCTCGCCCCGGCCAACTGCTTCAGCGTCGCCGCGCGACGATGGGCCGCATGTTTCCCGGCCAGTTCGGCAACCATCGCCACCGTCAGTTCCTGTCTCGCCTGCCGTTAAGTCGGCCACTCGGGGCGCGTCGCCGACACAGGTGGCTGAGGAGATTGATTACACGGTGGCGTTGACCACCGCGCGTGCGAGTTTGCTGCGCGAGCCCCCCACGGTCAGGCCTTGGACGCCGGATGCAACCGAGCGCGCGGTAATGCAGGCAAGCCAGTCAGATGCAGCAGCAACGTTGGCTGCTCGGGTTGATTTGGCCGGGCGGGCGCCGCCACAGCCAGCCCAGGCGCATGAGATGCCTGCCGCTGCAACACGGTTATCAGCACCGCTGCTTCAGCGGGAACCGAGCGCGGATGCCCTGCAGACGGCGCAGTTAATGGACGAGATGCGGGCGATCAAGCGCTTGCTGGAGCATCAATTGGCAGGCTTTGCCTGGGGCGAGGTGGCGCGGGAAAACCCTACGCGCGCTTTGTTGCTGAGTGAAATGCTCACTGCGGGTTTTTCAGCTGGCCTGGCGCGCCGCCTGGTGAATGATCTGCCGCAGGATTTGGGCCAGGAGGAGAGCCGCAAGTGGCTGACCGCTGCGGTTAACCGCCGTTTGAGAACCTTGGCGTCAGACGCCGACTTTATTGATCGCGGCGGTGTGTATGCCTTGGTCGGGCCCACCGGGGTGGGCAAGACCACCACGATTGCGAAGCTGGCTGCGCGTTGTGTGGTGCGGCATGGCGCTGAGCGCCTGGCGTTGGTGACGACCGACAGCTATCGGATTGGCGCGCATGAACAGTTGCGGATTTATGGCCGGATTCTTGGCGTGCCGGTGTTTGTGGTGCGTGACGGGGCTGAGCTGCAGCATACGCTGGCTAATTTGCATGAAAAACACATGGTGCTGATTGATACTGCCGGGATGAGCCAGCGGGATAGCATGGTCGCTGAGCAAGCCGCGATGTTGACGCGCTCGCCCGAAGTGAACCGCTTGTTGCTATTGAATGCCGGCAGCCGCGGCGATACCCTGGATGATGTGGTGCAGGCCTATGGCGGGGATGATCTGGCGGGTTGCATTTTGACTAAAGTGGATGAGGCGAGCGCCTTGGCGCCGGCTGTTGATTGCATCGCGCGGCACGGCTTGGTGCTGAGCTACGTGGCCAATGGTCAGCGTGTGCCGGAAGACCTGCATTTGCCTAACCGTAAATATCTTTTGCATCGTGCCTTTAAAGTCGGCGCTGGCGAGACGGCGCACACACTTAAAAAAGAGGAGTTTGTGCTGGGCTGGATGGGGCAGGATAGTGCCCAGGCCGACGCGCCAGAGATCATGCGAGGAGCGGCGCTTGCTTGATTTGCTGTCGCATAGCACGGCAGCAGGCGTCGATCAGGCGACCGGGCTGCGGCGCTTGTTTGCTGCCCCCAGGGGACAGGCGATTGCTTTTGTTGCGGGGCGTGAAAACTCCGGCCGGGCGGGCCTGCTGATCAAAACGGCCACGGCACTGGCAGGCGCGGGGCAGCGTGTTGTGCTGATTGACGAGCGCGGCGGCCATGCGGGCATTCATGCCATGCTGGGCGTAAAAGCGCGGCGTGACATGCGGGATGCTGTGCGCAATGACTTGGCCGTGGAAGCCTTTGTTCAGCCTGTGACGCCTTTGCTGAGTGTGATCTCGGCGCAGCAGTTGGCGGCGCAAGCTGCGCAGCCTTCGCCATTGATGGCGCAAAAGCTGGCGCTGTTGGTCAGGCAGTTGCAAGAAAATTCGGCGTTTGTGCTGCTCGACTGCGCCTCACTTCATGGGCATCCTATCTCTGCACTGGCGGTCATGATGCCGCATTGGGTGGTGCTTGCTGCAGCGCAAGGGGCGGCGATTACGCGCGCTTATGCATCAATCAAGCAGTTATCGCAAGCTGCCGGGCGAGAGGACTTTCATGTGGCGATTACGCGCACGCGCACGGAGCAAGAGGCGCAGGTGATTTTCCGGAATATGCAGAAAACAGCCGAGGCGCATTTGCATGTGCATTTGAATTATCTTGGCAGCACGCGTGTCGCGACCCGGCCTGGCCGTCCGGCAAGCCCGCTGGCAGAAGATCATCTTGCCCCGGCTTTGCAGCGCGGATTGGTGGGGCCAGGCCAGGCCGGGCATCCCCCGGGCCCTGCGTTCGCTTGAGCTAAAACTGGCTGCAGCAGGCGGCTGATCATTGGCTGACTTGTCTTGTGCAGCGGGTGAGGGTGATATAGTTCCAGCGTTATTGATGAATTTCGTGAGCCGAATGTACACCGCCCAAGGCGTTTTGAGCAAAGAACAGCAAGCTGCGCACTATGCGCCACTGGTCAAGCGCATCGCTTATCTCTTGATGGCCAGATTACCCGCCAATGTGGATGTGAATGATCTTATCCAGAATGGCATGATTGGCCTTTTAGAGGCGCTGGATCGCTATGAAGAAGGCTTGGGTGCGCAGTTTGAAACTTATGCCGCGCAGCGCATCCGCGGCGCCATGCTGGATGGCTTGCGGGAGGGTGATTGGGTGCCGCGTGGCGTGCGGCGTGAAATGCGCCGCGTGGAGGCCGCGATTACGCAATTGGAACATGATCACGGCCGCGCGCCCTCCGAGACGGAATTGGCTGCGGCATTGAACATTTCCCTCGCGGAATATCAAAAGTTGTTGCAAGAAGCGCGCGGGCATCAGGTGATTTATATCGAGGATATGGGCAATGGGGAAGGAGAGGGTTATCTGGATTGGCATGCTGCGCCAGACGGCCAGAATCCGCTCGCGCTGCTGGAAGACCTGGGTACCCAAGCGGCGTTAGCCGCCGCGATTGAGGCACTGCCGCCACGCGAAAAGCTGCTGATGGCCTTGTATTACGAGCAGGACTTGAACCTGCGCGAAATTGGCGAGGTGATGGAAGTCACCGAGTCGCGCGTGTCCCAGTTGCACAGCCAGGCCGTGGCACGCTTGCGCGCCAGTTTGCTCGGGGTGGGCGCGCAGGCCAAGGCCACATCGCAAACCAGGGCCAAGCCTGCCCGACAGCCCGAAAATGCGGCGCAAGCTGCCGTTCACGCGGCGGCCAAATAAGGAATAGCTATGGATAAGATCAGCCTTGCAGGACTGTTCCTTGGGTTAACGGTGATTGTTGCCGGGCATTTGTTAGAAGGCGGCAGTTTTAGCTCACTGCTACAGCCCACCGCATTTTTGATTGTTATTGGCGGCACCTTGGGCGCGGTGATGCTGCAAAGTCCGTTTGCTGTTTTTAAACGTGGCTTGAAAATGGTCAAGTGGGTGTTTTTGCCACCGCCTGCAAATCATCAAAAGCTCATTGTGGATATTGTGCGCTGGAGCAACATTGCACGCAAAGATGGGCTGCTGGCGTTAGAAGCGCAGATTGGTGGGCAACGCGATCCATTTGTCGCCAAGGGCTTGCAGCTCTTGGTGGATGGTACAGAGCCCAACCGCATGCGCGAGATTCTGGAGGTGGATATCAGCGGGCAGGAGGCAAGTCTTAAGGCTGCAGCGAAAATCTGGGAGTCGGCGGGTGGCTATGCGCCGACCATAGGGATTATCGGTGCGGTGATGGGCTTGATTCATGTGATGGAAAATCTGTCTGATCCATCCCGCCTGGGTAGCGGCATCGCGGTGGCTTTTGTGGCTACGATTTATGGTGTTGGTTCAGCCAACCTGATCTTTTTGCCGGTGGCCAAAAAGTTGATAGCCAACATTTCACGCGTCATCATGGTGCGTGAAATGCTGCTCGATGGCCTGTTGGGCATCGGCAACGGTGATAACCCGCGCATTATCGAGAGTCGCTTGCAAGGTTATTTTGCCGATGGCTCAATATAGACGCCGCCGACGACGACGTGCAGGAGACGATCCGGAAAACCACGAGCGGTGGCTGGTGTCTTATGCCGACTTTATCACCTTGCTATTTGCCTTTTTTGTGGTGATGTACGCCATTTCTTCGGTGAACGAGGGTAAGTATCGGGAGATGTCCGGGGCACTTGGCTCGGCCTTTGGCATCTCTCCAGGGGATTTGCGGCCAGAGGGGGCTCCAGGCATGGGCTCTCGTATTCAGCTAACACCAGCACAGGTTAAGGCAGAAACTCTGCGCCGCGCCAGGCAAGAGCGCATGCGGGAGGTGACCAGGAATCTCAGGCAAACCTTGGCGCCCTTGATGATAGATGGCAAGGTCAGGATGGTGGAAGGGGCGGAAGGCCTTACGCTGGATATGGATGCCAGTACACTTTTTTTGCCGGGTGAGGCGCGCTTAAGTCTGGAGGCAGTACGCACGCTGAGCGAAATTGGACAAGTGCTCGCCCCCAGCGATTTTGCGATTCGCGTTGAGGGGCATACCGATAATGTCCCCATGAGCAATGCCCAGTTTCCCTCTAACTGGGAATTGTCCTCTGCCCGGGCGTCCAGTGTGGTCAGGCTATTTATTTTGACTAATGTTGATCCGAGGCGGCTCACGGCCATTGGTTTTGCTGATCAAAGGCCCCTGGAAGACAATGCCACGCCAGAAGGAAGGCAAAAGAACCGGCGGGTTGCCATCATTATTGAGGCGCCTAAGGGATAAACACCTAAGGGATAAACCCCTAAGGGATAAACAGGGATAAGGGATAAAACGGCATAAGCTTGGCGCGCTTGGCAAGCGGCGATTCACGTCCTGCGTTGCTTCAGTCTAACGCTCATGGTAAGTAAATACCGTCCGCTGATGATGAAACCCGCGACAGGCAGCATCAAGGCCCGCCCCCGCCCAGCCGCGAGGCGAGACACGGCCGACTTTGCACAGCCAGCCGGCTGCGCCGACGCGGCGCAGGCGCCGCGAATTCCAGTCACCTTTCCGAATCTCCCCCGCACGGGGGAGGTTCGGAGAGAGGTCTGTCTGGCCCGCTAAGCGAGCGGTCTGCACCGGCATTCAATGGCGTTGTTTTACGCTAAACCCGGCAGAGCTAATCCGGCGTATGGGCCAGGGCGTGGAATGTTTTTTGCCGAGATGGCGTTGAAGCGCGCCCCAAGTATCTCCCGACCTTGAGCAGTACTTGGTTTACGCACTGCCTAGCGGACGCTTGCCGACGCTGGATTTTTGCTGGCCGTCTGCGGAGTAGGTGCTAACATCAGCCGAGGTGTTCAGGAGCACGTTGAGGGCTTTTTGATTTTGTTGCATGTGTGCATTGATGAGCTGACCATTGAGCTCGTTCTTTTCTTTGGCTTGCGCTGCCAAGGCGAAAAACTGAAACAACAGCGCTTGGCTATTCAGGGTTTGCGTATAAGACGCTGTTGCCTCTGCGGTCTGTGTGATGGTACGCTGATCCTGTAAAGCAGAACCCGCAGGGCGCTCGCCGTCTTTTCTAAACCACGCTTCAAGCGCCTGTCGGTCTGTTGAAAATCCGTCAGCATCCAGCAGGGCAGCGCGTTGCGCTTCAAGTTCGGCGAGCCGTGTTGCCAGCGCCGACTTTTGTTCAGTCAATTTAGGCAGTTGATCAGTTTGGGCAGAAACAAGCGCGGCTTGTTCGTCAGACAACAGTTGCACAAAACAGGTGAGCTCAGCGACCGTTTGCGCCAAGAGTTCGTGCATGACGGAGCCAGTCATTTGGGTTTAGCTGGGTTGGTTGGATACAGGCTGATGGCAGCGTTTGGTCAGGTTTAGCCAGACATTGATTGATTTTTAGCGAGAAAGTCGCGCACATCACCGATCAGGCGGCCGGCGATTTTATCGGCATTGATTTCAAAGCGACCCTCGGTAATCGCTTGGCGAATTTCTGCCACGCGCTGGCTGTTAAACGGTGCTTCAACTGTCGTCAGGCTGGCAGACTGCGCCAGATGAGTGGTGACAGATGCGGTGACAGGGGCGTTTGTTGCAGGCGCCTGCGGCTTGACTGCGACACTGGCGACAGGTGCGCGGGTTGTTTTTGAGTTAACAAGTGAGGAGCTGCTGGCATCGATTTTCATGATGGGTACCTTTGCACGGTCTGGTGCTTGCAACGCTTAACGGCAGGATAAGCCAGAACTTTAGGGTTTGTCGGGCAGATTGTCCACAATGCCTGAAAAATCAAACGCAAGGACTCTTAAATCGCAGGGCGAACACAAGATGACCAAGCCATGAGTAACGCTTTGTCGAGTTTGCTTACGTTGACGCTTGTTAGTAATTCACTATGACTGTGCCATTGTTTTGCGCCAGTCCACTGACGGTTTGGCCGGAAGCCAGGCGCACCTGGACAATTTGCCCGACGGCAGCATTATTGAGTGCTTTACCGTCACTGCTGACTTGAAAACCGACGCCACCAGAGACGACTTTGACCGTTTGTCCTTGGGCTACGACCAGCGCTTGGCGCAGCATGTCGGCACGTAAAGGGCGGTTAGCGGGTAAGGTCACGCGCGCGAGTTGGCCGATGGCTTGATTAAGCTCGGTCATCACGCCTTGCGGCAATTCCGCGAGATCGCCCTGACGCAAGCTTAAGTCAGCTGCGCTAAGGATTTGTCCCGCGCGTAGCGGACGCGCGCTGACAACGTAAGGCGTGAGAACGTGAATTTCTACCGGTACATACAGGCTCCATGGGGTTGCCCCTGTGCAACGGACATTGACGGTGGTTTTCCCCCAGGCACGGGCGTTGCTGTCCATGCTGACGTTGATGCTGGGGCAACCATCAGGCAAGCCGCTGGCGTTGATTGATCCAATGCGATAACTGGCTTGTCCAGGCAGGCTTTTGATTTGCGCATTGAGAAATTCGGCAATGGCTTTTTGAATCGGCTGCGCATCGGCAGCCCAGGCGGCGCGTGGCGTTAGGCTTAAGGTAAGCAGGACTGACAGCAGGAGAGCGGTCAAGCAGGCGCAGCCCGTCGCGACGGGACGGGAGCGGGTGCGTGAGGGATGGGGTAAGGTCGTCATCTGCGTAGCTTACACCAGCGGTTTTATATACAAGCAGTCACGGATGCAGGCTATGGTGTGGTGCTTTCACCCTGTCCGCGCGTTGTGTTTTTCAGCCAGCAGCTTTGGTGGTCTTGACCCGGCAAGTTTTGCCGGATGAGTGGGCAGCATGGTTCATGACCGTATTATTTTGCCGGACGAGTGGGTTAAAGGCGAGCATTGCGGTCAAGCGTGCGCAGCAAAAACCCGGGAAACCGGCAGGAATTCAATATGGCACGGATGATGCATTGGAAAGTCATATCTTTTGATTTTGGATGCCCCAATTCATGAATGATCCTTTCGACCGGCAGCTCAGTATTCATCGCACAGCGCTGGGTGCGTTGTCTTACCGTCAAGAGTTGCTAGCCTCAAATATCGCCAATGCGGATACGCCCAATTTTAAAGCGCGTGATCTGGATTTCAAAAGTGCGCTGGCAGGGGCTGTCGCAGGGCGTGATTTTGCGGCGGCCTCGAATGTGGGAAGCCGTGCAGGCGTATTGGCGACGACATCGCCACGGCACCTTCAGGGCAGTTCAAGCGGGGCGGCGTTTGCCCAGAGTGTCCAGTATCGAACCGAGTTTCAGCCCAATGCAGATGGCAATACGGTGAACATGGATATCGAGCGCAGCGCTTTTGCCGAAAATGCCATGCGCCTGGATGCTGTGTTGACGTTTATTCGCGGTGATATCAAGGATATGCAGTTGGCGATGAGCCAGTAACGCAGTTCAGGGAAAATTCAGAAAGTACATTATGAGTCTGCAAAACGTTTTTTCAATTGCCGGTTCTGCGCTGACAGCGCAATCCGCGCGCCTGAATGCGGTGGCCAGTAATCTGGCCAATGCCGATAGCGTGGTGGGCGCGGACGGGCAGCCTTACCGCGCCAAGCAGGTTGTGTTCCAGGCGATGGCTGTCGAAGGCGGCGGCGTGGGTGTTCGTGTCAAGCAAGTGGTCGAGAGCGCAGCCCCTTTGCGCATGATGTATGACCCTAAAAATCCGGCGGCGGATGGGCAGGGCTATGTGGCCATGCCGAACGTCAATGTGGTCGATGAGATGGTCAATATGATTTCTGCTTCCCGGTCTTACCAGAACAATGTGGAAGTGATGAATACCGCCAAGACCTTATTGCAGAAGATGCTGGCGATCGGTCAGTAAGCCTTAGCCAGTAAGCATTATTTTTAGGAGAATTTTATGGTTGCAAATGTCACCAGCGGTAATGCGGCAACGCAGGCGTTACTGGACTCAATGAATGGGGCGGCAAAAAAAACCGCCAGCACCACAGCGGATGCGCAAGATCGCTTTCTGAAGTTATTGATGACCCAGTTGAAAAATCAGGATCCATTGAACCCGATGGATAATGCGCAGATGACTTCCCAGCTTGCGCAAATCAGTACGGTGGATGGCATTGAAAAACTGAATGCGACCTTGCAGTCCTTGGTGTCATCCAGTAATGACTCAGAGGCATTGCAAGCGGCGGCCTTGGTGGGACATCAGGTGATGGTGGCAGGCCGTGGGCTGCAACTGAATGACTCAGGCGCTGTAGGGGGGGTTGATCTGGCGAGCAATGCAGACCAGGTCACGGTGACTATCAAAGATGCCAACGGCCTGATGATGAACACACTGAAGCTTGGCCCACTGGATGCCGGGGTGCATAACTTTGTGTGGGATGGCAAAACCGATGCGGGTGTTCAGGCAGCCAATGGCAGTTACAGTATTTCTGTGGCGGCAACCCAGGGCGGGAATACGGTCACTGCGGATGCTTTGCAATTGGCAGGTGTACTAAATATCAACCGCAGCAGCCAGGGGGTGGGTTTGAATCTTGGGGTGCTTGGGTTGGTGACTTTGAACGACATCAAACAAATTTTTTAAGCGGGGGTAGTCATGGGTTTTCAACAAGGTTTAAGCGGCCTCTATACATCAGCCAAAGCGCTCGATACGATTGGAAATAACATTGCCAACTCCGGTACGGTGGGGTTTAAGGCGGGATCGACGCAGTTTGCCGACGTGTTTGCCGCATCGCTTAATGGCGCGGGTGCTGCGCCGATCGGCTTAGGGGCGAAAGTGGCTACCGTGGTGCAGCAATTCACCCAAGGCAATATTTCGACGACCAATAATCCGCTGGATGTCGCGATCAATGGCGGCGGATTTTTTCAGATGGATGATGGCTCGGGCGGCACGCTGTATAGCCGCAATGGCCAGTTTCAGTTGAACAAGGATGGCTATATTGTGAATGCGCAGGGTTTGCAGCTCAAAGGGGTCATGGCGGTCAATGGCTTGGTCTCGCCCGGGGCGCCGAATGTGCCTTTGCGCTTGTTTGATCCGAGCGGCAGCTTAACCGGTTCGCCTCAGGCGACGGGCACGAGCGCGAGCGCTACTGGCGTACAAGCAAATATCAATCTTGATTCGCGGGTGGCTGTTCCCGCGACGATACCGTTTAACTATGCTGACCCCACTTCATTTAACCAGTCGACGGCGGTGACGGTTTATGACAGTTTGGGTAATCCGCATACTTACTCAATGTATTTCGTTAAAAGTGCAACAGCGAATACCTGGGATGCCTATTCAACGGTCACCAATCCTGCGGGCGCCACGCCTGGCTTTAAGGATTTGGGTTCAATGGGCACAATGACTTTTGATAGCAGCGGCCAGTTGACCTCAGGGGTGATGACACAGGCAATATCTGCTGCGGATTTGGGGTACACGGGCGCGGTCAATGACCTAAGTTTCAAGCTTGATTTTACCGGCAGTACGCAGTTTGGCTCGGCGTTTGGGGTGAATACCTTGTTGCAGGATGGTTATGCGGCCGGAACGCTGGCGACGTTTAATATTGGTAAGGACGGTACCTTGCTGGGTAAATATACCAATGGACAAACCCAGGTTCTGGGGCAGGTGGTCCTGTCCAGTTTTCGTAATCCCCAGGGGCTGCAGCCATTAGGTAACAATGTGTGGGGCCAGACGCCCGAGAGCGGGGCAGCTATCCTGGGGATGCCAGGTTCGTCCGGACAGTTTGGTGCTTTGCAATCGGCTGCCCTGGAGGACGCCAACATCGACTTGACGTCCGAGCTGGTGAACATGATTACGCAACAGCGCGTGTATCAAGCCAATGCGCAAACGATTAAAACCCAGGATAGCGTGTTGCAAACGCTGGTGAATCTGCGGTGATGATTAAACCTGGAAACCTCAGTCAAGCGGTCAACTGAGGTTTCCAGGTTAAAAAGTCGGCGCGGGTAACACGGCGGCTTGAATGAAAAGAGTGTTAATGTCTAAAGGAAGAGCACGATGGATCGGATGATCTACACTGCGATGACGGGTGCGAGCCAGACGCTGGGCCGTCAGGCTGCGGTGGCGCACAATTTGGCGAACGTGTCGACCAACGGTTACCGTGCGGAAGAGCATCGCTTGCGTGCTGTGCAAGTGCAATCGAATGCTACGCCACCGGGGTTGGCGACGCGCGCGTTTGCGGTGGATGCGAGCACGCATACGGATTTTTCGCCCGGGCCACAAATTTATACCGGCCGCACATTTGACCTGGCGGTGCAGGGCCAGGGCTGGATTGCGGTGCAAACGCCCGATGGCGGCGAAGCCTATACGCGCACGGGCAATTTCGAGCTGAATGTGAATGGTGTCTTGCAAACCCGCAGTGGCTTGCCGGTGCAAGGCGATGGCGGGCCGATTTCCATTCCGCCAGAAGTTGAAGTGAGTGTGGGCGCGGATGGTTCGGTGTCGACGGTGCAGGAGTCGGGGGCGAAGAATATCGTCAATAGCCTCGGGCGCGTCAAGCTGGTGAACCCGCCAGAGGCTGACCTGGTGCGTGGTGCAGATGGTTTGTTCCGGCTCAAAGGCGGCGGTACGGCGCCATTGGATGAGCAAATCAGGCTGGCCTCGGGTTATATCGAAGGCAGTAACGTGAATGCAGCCGAACAGATGGTGAATATGATTTCCCTGGCCCGCCAGTTTGAGATGCAAATGAAAGTGCTGTCAACGGCTGACACGAATGATCGCGCTGCCTCGCAGATTCTTTCCCTCAGATAGTTTTTATTAAATAGGATTCCTCCATGATTCGTTCCCTCTGGATTGCCAAGACGGGTTTGGATGCGCAGCAGACCAACCTGGATGTTATTTCAAATAATCTGGCCAACGTGAGCACCAATGGCTTTAAGCGCTCACGCGCGGTGTTTGAGGATTTGCTTTATCAGACCATGCGCCAGCCAGGGGCGCAGTCCTCGCAGCAAACCCAGGTGCCGTCAGGATTGATGCTGGGAACGGGAGTGCGGCCGATTTCGACGGAGAAAATTTTTACCCAGGGCAGTTTGCAAAAAACCGAAGGTTCGCTAGATATTGCGATTAACGGCAATGGGTTTTTTCAGGTACAAATGCCGGATGGCACGCTGGCTTATACGCGTGATGGGGCTTTCCAATTGGACAGTACCGGTCAGGTGGTGACTTCTAGCGGCTACCCTGTTTCACCTGCAATCACCATCCCGAGCACGGCAACGAGTATTTCCATTAGCCGTGATGGCATTGTTTCCTACACCGAGCAGGGTGCAATCACACCGACGCAGATTGGCACGATACAGCTCGCCGGGTTTGTGAATAATGGCGGCTTGCAAAGCATGGGTGAGAACCTGTTTGTTGAAACCGCATCGTCAGGCACGCCCACGCCCAACACGCCGGGGACGAATGGCGTGGGGTTGTTGAACCAGGGTTATGTGGAAACCTCCAATGTAAACGTGGCCGAAGAACTGGTGACCATGATCCAAACCCAGCGCGCCTATGAGTTGAACTCAAAAGTCGTGAGCACATCAGACGCGATGCTGGCAAGGCTCACGCAGCTGTAAGGAAAATGACCATGTGCAGCATGAATGAATGGCGTATTTTAGGGTTGCTGATCACGCTCTCCGGTTGCGTGGCCACCGTGCCGCCCACCGCCGTGCATCAGCCCATGACCATGCGCCCTGTGATGCCCGTAGCGATAGCCCAATCCAATGGGGCAATTTACAACGTCGCTTCCGCGCGGCCTTTGTTTGAGGACCGGCGCGCCCGCTTTGTGGGCGATACGCTAGTCATCAATATCCAGGAAAAGGTTCAGGCATCCAAAAAGTCTGAAAATAAGGCTGCACGGGACCAATCGGTCAAGGTAGGGGTGCCAGCGGTTACTGGTTTGCCTTTCAAGACAGTACAAGATTTGGCGCTTGAAGCGAGCGATAAGAATAACTTTAATGGCAAGGGTGAAAACACCTCATCGAATAACTTTACCGGGGCGTTGGCTGTGACGGTGATTGAGGTCTACCCCAATGGCAACTTGTTGGTCTCGGGCGAGAAGCAAATCGGCTTAAAAGAAGGCGAGGAATTTATTCGCTTCTCGGGCGTGGTGAATCCCAATAACATCACCGCAGCAAATACCGTAGTGTCAACGCAAGTGGCGGATGCCCGAATTGAATACAAGGCCAATGGCTTTCTTGAATCGGCTCAAGTTATGGGCTGGCTGAGCCGGTTTTTCTTGAGCTTCCTGCCCTTTTGAAAGCGCTTTATGCAGAATCTGATTAAAAAAATCCTTCTGTGCCTGATGTGTCTGCTCGCCGGTTTGGCGAGCGTCGGCGTCGCACAGGCGGAGCGCATCAAGGATTTGGCGACGTTCACCGGGGTGCGCAATAACCAGTTGGTGGGCTATGGCCTGGTCGTGGGACTGGATGGCAGTGGTGACCAGACCACGCAAACGCCTTTTACCGTGCAAAGCATTATCAATATGCTCTCCGCCATGGGGATGAACTTGCCGCCGGGATTGTCGCTGCAATTAAAAAACGTGGCGGCGGTGATGGTGACATCCAATCTGCCGCCCTTTGCCCGCCCTGGCCAGCAGATTGATGTGACGGTTTCATCCATAGGTAATGCCAAAAGCCTAAAAGGCGGCACGTTGATTTTGACGCCGCTCAAAGGGGCGGATGGGCAGGTTTACGCCATGGCGCAGGGCAATGTGGTGGTGGTGGGTGCAGGAGCCGCCGCTGCAGGCTCAAAAGTTATCGTGAATCAGCTATCGGCCGGGCGAATTGCCAGCGGCGCGACAGTGGAGCGCGAAGTGCCGATTGCATTGGGGCAGGGCGACTATGTGACGCTGGATTTGAACACTGCAGATTTTGATACAGCAGGGCGCATGGTGGATGCCATTAACCGCTTGAATCCTGGCGCAGCTTCGGCTGTGGATGGGCGGCAAATCCGGGTGCATGCGCCATTGAGTGCCGATGCGCGAGTCGGCTTTTTGGGGCGGCTGGAAAGTATCGAGGTCAAGCCCGCCAAAGCTGCGGCCAGGGTGATTGTGAATAGCCGCACGGGCTCGGTGGTAATGAATCAGGCGGTGGTGCTGGAAAACTGCGCCGTGGCGCACGGCAATTTGACCGTGACGGTGAATACCGATAATGCGGTGAGCCAGCCGAATGCCTTGTCGCGTGGACAGACCGCAGGCGTGTCTAATGCGCAAGTTGAGATCAAGCAGGAAAGTGGCGCGCTCACGAACATCAAAGGCGGCGCTAATCTGGCGGAGATTGTGAAAGCCTTGAATGCGCTGGGTGCGAATCCGCAAGACCTGATTGCGATTTTGCAGGCGATTAAATCGGCAGGTGCCTTGCATGCAGAGCTGGAAATCATCTGACGCTTAAGTGGTGACATTTGTAAAGGTGACGGTGAAGTCCATTTTTACAGCGCTGCTTGACTGATTGCTCGACGCACTGACGTGAGAATATTAACGTATGAGCCTGACCAATACTTCAGTAAATAACGCATTGAATAACCTGGTAAAAAATCCGATGGGTGGCTCGGCGACGGCGAACATCTTTGATGTAAACGGCTTGGCAACGCTCAAGCGGCAGGTAAAAGCCGGGGATGCTGCAAGCAATAAGGCGGTGGCGAAACAGTTTGAAGCCCTGTTTATGCAGATGGTGTTAAAGTCCATGCGCGATGCAACGCCGCATGACGGTTTGTTCAATAACGACCAGACCCAAATGTACGAGTCCCTGCTTGACCAGCAATTAGGGCAAAGCTTGAGTGGCAGTCATCGCGGGTTGGGATTGGCTGCGATGATCGAGAGGCAATTGTCTCGACAAAAGCAGGATCCGCAAGGCGGTGATTACCCCTTGCCGTTGCACTCCGCAGCAACCATGCTGCCTTTGTCACGGCAAGGCGGTTTGACTGTGCCGCAACGCATGGCGGCATTGAATGCGTCATTGAATGCGCTTATGTCTCGCGCGGGGTCGGATGTGGTAGCAGATGCGGCTGACAATTCGTTGTCTGCAGACGTGACCCCTGCCTTGGGGCGAGCCTTGAACCAAGACACGCAAGGCATGCCGCCGCAAGCCGGCGACGTGCCGGCCGGAACCGCTCAGCTCATGGCAAATCAGCCGCTGATACAGCCGACGTTGCTGCAACCGCCTTTGTCAGCCAATATCGCCTCTCCCACTGAGGTTAAATCTGCTGCGACAGCGGCACAACGCGAGTTTGTCCGGCGCTTGTTACCGGCGGCTTTGTCTGCACAACAAAAAACCGGCATTCCCGCGCATTTCACGGTGGCACATGCGGCGCTGGAAACAGGCTGGGGAAAGTCTGAACCACGCGGCACGGATGGCCGCCAAAGCTTTAATCTGTTCGGTATCAAGGCAGGCGCTGGCTGGCGCGGTGTTTCCGTGGAAGCGGTGACGACAGAAGTCATTGCGGGTGTGGCGCAGCGGCGGGTCGAGCGATTCCGCGCGTATGGCTCTTATGCTGAGGCGATGAATGATTATGCGCAACTGCTGACCAATAACCCGCGTTATGCGGGCGTGCTCGGTGCGCGTGAGCCAGCACGGTTTGCGCAAGAGCTGCAGTCAGCGGGTTTTGCAACTGACCCGAATTACGCGTCCAAACTTATGGGCGTCATAGGCAGCAACACGCTGCGACAGGCAGTCACCGGCTAGTTTCTCCATTCAGTACGGTTTTTAGTGCAGCACTGCCCTTGGCACGTCACTTGCTCTAGTCATGCTGTATTGAGCCATACCCTCAACTTACGGCAAGTTTTGCCGTTAAAGGGAAATAGTGGGGAGCGACCATGAGTATTTTCAGTATCGGTGTTTCAGGCCTGAATGCTGCGCAAGCAGGCATGCTGACGACTAGCCACAATATTTCGAATGCTTCGACACCGGGATATAACCGGCAGGAGATTGTGCAGGGCAGCAATTTTCCGGTATTTACGGGGGAGGGCTTTATGGGGCAGGGTACCCATGTGCAAACCGTCACGCGTATTTATGATCAATTCCTGGGTAGTCAGGTCTTGAGCGCGGAATCCGGCGCGGCTGAAATGGATAGTTATCTTGCGCAGATTAGCCAAATGGACAACCTGCTGGCAGATACCAGTGCAGGGCTCTCGCCAGTCCTGGCAAATTTTTTTAAAGGCGTGCAGGATGTGGCGGCTAACCCGTCCTCACTTGCTGCCCGCCAGTCCATGCTGTCTGCAGGGGAGGCATTGACTGCAAGGTTTCATGCGCTGGATCAGCGCTTTGCAGAAATTCGCGATGGCACTAATCAGCAAATTGCCGGGCAAATCACACAGATCAACACGGTCACCTCGCAGTTGGCGGAAATCAACCAGCGCATCGTTCTGGCGCGGGCGGGTAGCGATACTCAGGCACCTAATGATTTGTTGGATCAGCGTGATCAGATGGTGAAAGACTTGAATCAACTGGTGCGGGTCAGTACCGTGCCGCAGTCGGATGGCAGTCTTAGTGTGTTTATCGGCAGTGGTCAGCCAGTGGTGATGGGGAATCAGGCGTATCAGCTCAAGGCAGTACAGGCATCGGATGACCCCAGCCGTACAACGGTTGCAATGATCGGCGTTGGTGCTACGGCGTTGGTACTGCCCGAGTCACAGATGAGTGGTGGCAGCTTGGGCGGGTTGTTGAAATTTCGCAGCCAGAGTCTGGATGGCGCGCAAAATGCCTTGGGACGCATTGCCCTGACCCTGGCGCAGAACTTCAACGATCAGCACAAACTAGGTCAGGATTTGACGGGCGCATTAGGACAAAACTTTTTTAATCTGTCCGTACCCAAGGTCATACCTGATAGCTTCAATACAGGCACAGGGTCGCCTAGCGTTAGTATTGATGCCGCAAACATCGCGCAACTGACAACGAGTGATTATCAACTCAGTTTTGTGGGCGGCAATTATCGCTTGACGCGCTTGGCTGATAATCAAGTGCAAAGTTTTGCGACCCTGCCGCAGACAGTCGATGGAATGACAATCAACCTGGGCAGCTGGTCACCTGGCGCGGGTGATCGCCTGTTGATCCAGCCCACCCGAAGCGGGGCAAATGCCATCAGTGTGGCTTTTTCTGACCCGAATCAAGTGGCTGCCGCAGCACCTATTCGCACGTCAGCTGCGTTAAGTAACACAGGAACGGCGGCTATTAGTCAGGGCGCCGTCAATGCGCCACCGCCGCCGAATACCAATTTGCAGCACAAGGTAACCATTACCTTTACCAGCGCAACGACATTTGATGTTTATGACGAAACGGCTGCAACATCCCTGGGGATGGGCGTTGCGTACACGGCAGGCGCTAACATTTCTTATAACGGTTGGACGGTACAGATCACGGGCAATCCGGCAGGCAATGCCACGGCAGGAGATGTGTTTACGGTTGATCGTAATAGCAATGGCGTAGCGGACAACCGTAATGCAACCCTGTTGGGTGCTTTGCAAACGGCGAACACGCTGGCTCAAGGGGGCACGGGCGCCGCGACGACTTCTTACCAGGGCGCGTATGCCCAGATAGTCAGTGCGGTGGGCAGCAAAACTAATGAGGTTAAGGCGATTGGTGCGGCACAACAAGGTTTGGTGGATAGTTCCACCAAGGCGCTACAGTCGTTGTCCGGTGTAAATCTGGATGAAGAGGCCGCCAATTTGTTGCGCTATCAGCAAGCGTATCAGGCCTCTGCCAAAGTGCTGGATATTGCGGGCAAGATATTTGACTCGATTCTTGCGCTGGGTTGATCAAATGAAGATGTATCCATCTCAAGACAAGGAGAGACGCCATGCGCGTGAGTAGTGGCATGATTTACGATGCAGGTGTGTTGGGCGTTAATCGCCATAGTGCAAACCTGATCAACTTACAGCAGCAGATTTCGTCTGGACGGCGCATCTTGACGCCGAGTGATGATCCTGTTGCGGCGGCGCGTGCATTGGAAGTGCAGCAATCGAGTGATGTGGTTGCGCAATTCAAACACAATCTGGATGCGGCGACATCTTCTCTGGGTATGGAAGAAGCCCAGATAGCAAGCGCTAATGACCTGTTGGGCAGGGTAAGGGAGCTGACCGTGCAAGCAGGTAATACCAGCCTGACTTCTGACCAGCGCAAGTCCATTGCGACCGAACTGCGGTCGAGGTTCGATGAATTGCTGGGGTTGGCAAATGCAACTGATGGCAGCGGGCAGCATATTTTTGCGGGTTTTATGGGGTCAGTCACCCCCTTTGCTGGCACGGTGGATTACATCAATAAGAATTATGTTAACAATGTATATCCGCAGAACGAGATTGTGTACCAAGGCGATGATGGACAGCGCCAGTTGCAGGTGTCGCCGAGCCGAAGCATTGGCATGAGCGATTCCGGGAATGATGTTTTTAACAGGATAAAGAACGGGAATGGTTATTTCTCGAACGGCTATGACACGGGCAATACGGGTACGGGGATGGTGGATGCCGGCAACGTGACTGATCCGGCCGCCTGGAATGCCAGCGTTAAAAACATCTCCATTAAATTTACTGTGACATCGGGTGTAACGACCTATGATCTTGTGGATAAGGTGAGTGGCGATTCACTGTTAACAGGGAGTGCTGCACCTGCGCCATTAGCAAGTCAGCGCGTATTTCAAAGTGGTCAGCCCATTGTGCTTAAAGCACAAGGTGCGGAGCCTCTTTTTGACCTCGGCAGTAGCCTGAAAATCACAGGCGAGCCTGCAACGGGTGATGGTTTTTCGATTGCGCCAAGCCAATCGCAAAGTGTGTTTGCAACGATTGCCCACTTGGTTAGCGCCCTGGAAGGGGCAGCCACGACACCTGCCGATAATGCCAAATATGCCAATGAAATCGGTTTTGCTTTGGCGAACCTTGATCAGGCGAGCCAAAATTTTACGCGCGTCCGTACCCTCATCGGGGCGCGCATGAACGAAATTGATTCGCTTGGGCAGTTAAACGAAAATCTTGGTTTGCAGTACCAGCAGACCTTATCCAACCTGCAGGATCTTGATTATGCCAAAGCTATTAGCGACTTCACGCGGCAGCAAACTGACTTGCAGGCGGCGCAGCAGTCTTTTGTCCAAATAGCCAAACTCTCGCTGTTCAATTATCTGTGATTCCGCCGTCTTGCCAGCGCCGACTTTTTAGGCATTCACTGCCTGGCATCGGTTTTGTACTTTGTATTCTGAGTTTTCTTGGGCTTGGCCCATTTTGCCAAGCCACTTCTGCTTATGCTGATGGCGTTCTGCCAGACGCGTTATCCGTGCTGGATCCTTATGCTGCAAACTGGCGCGTTGAGCAAGCGAGCTTCCCCCGCCATTATTATCATTTGTCGTTGAAAATGAAGCGGATTTACGCGGGTGGCGCCGGGGAGGCGCGCGTTGTATTCCAGCAGCGCGCCAAAGAGATCATGCTTGAGAATGGTTTTGATGCCTATGTCGTCGTTGAGTATTCAGAGGGTTTGAATTCATCAATCTTTGGCTCGCAAAGGGTGGCCGATGGGGTTATCTATTTGACCCGAAAATAGTCACATGGCCTAGCCTGTGGCGGCCCGCAAAATTAACTCCATAATGGAGAACCCACGCGAGAACAGGTTTTCCATGGCGGAACCGATATAGGGGATTGAAAGTAACAGGACCAGGAAACCCAGACCAAGCGTTACGGGGAAGCCCACGGCAAACAGGTTCAGTGCAGGGGCAACACGTGAGAGTACGCCCAGCGAAATGTTGGTGACCAGAAGGGCGGTAATCAAGGGCAAGGCCAGCATGGTGCCTAACGAGAACATGAGGCCTGAGGCGGTGAGGAGCGCGGAGATTCCTGCTGCGTGAAAAGGTGTTTCGCTCACGGGTAGCAGCGTAAAGCTTTCGGCCAAAAGGCTGATGGTGAGCAGATGACCATTCATGGCAAGAAAGGTCAGGGCGGTCAGCAGGCCAAGAAATTCAGCAATGACGGATGTTTCGCCGCCACGTCCCGGGTCGAAAAAAGTGGCAAACGATAAGCCCATCTGCAGTCCGATGAGTTCGCCGGCAATATCAAAGGCGGCAAACACTATTCGCATGGCAAAGCCCATCATCAGGCCAATGATGATTTGCTCGGCAATAATGGCCAGGCCTAGCCATGATCCTGTGGCGATGGTCAAGGGCGCAGGCAGTGCGACGGCGATAACGCTGGCAATCGAGAGGCCTGTGACCAGGCGGATATTGACAGGGATTGCGGCATTATTAAATGGTGGTGCCGTGGCGAGCAAGGCAAGGATGCGCGTTAAGGGAAATATAAACAGACTTAACCAGCTATCCAGTTGCGCGGAACTAATACTCAGCACTAGCCAATAATCCCCGGGATGGACTCATAAAGTCGGCGCATATAGTCTGTCATCATGGTGATCATCCATGGTCCGGCGAAAATGAGGGTGATGAATATGGCAATCAGCTTGGGCACAAAGGACAGCGTTGATTCGTTAATTTGCGTGGCCGCTTGGAAAATACTGATCACTAGGCCAGTAACCAAGGCGGCAATGAACAATGGTGCAGAGATCATGAGGGTGAGCTCAAGTGCGTTGCGGCCGATTTCGATGACAGCGGTGGGCGTCATGATCCAAAGCTCATCACTAGCGAGCCGATGAGCAGGTTCCAGCCATCGACCAAGACGAACAGCATGATTTTGAAGGGCAGCGAGACGATCACGGGTGACATCATCATCATGCCCATGGCCATGAGGACAGAGGCCACAATCATGTCGATAATCAAAAACGGGATAAAGACAATAAAGCCGATCTGAAACGCAGTTTTGAGTTCAGAGGTGACAAAGGCGGGAATCAGCACGCGCATGGGAATTTCATCCGCTTTGGCAGGTACGGGTTGCTTGGCAATCTTGGTGAAGGTGGCAAGGTCGGCTTCGCGTACTTGCTTGAGCATAAAGGCACGCAAGGGCACGGCGCCTTTTTCGAGGGCTTCCTGAAAGCTGATTTTGTTTTCAGATAAAGGGAGATACGCGTCAGCGTAAATTTTGTCGCCCACAGGCGCCATGATGAAAAAGGTAAGAAAGAGTGCTAATCCGACCAAAACCTGATTGGGCGGGGATGTTTGTGTGCCCAGGGCGTGGCGCAAGAGCGAGAAAACAATGATGATGCGGGTGAAGCTCGTCATCATCAGGATCATGGCGGGTAAGAAAGTAAGGCTGGTCAGCAGGATCAGGGTTTGAATGGATAAAGACCATTGCACGCCGCCGCCCGCCGCTGGCGTGCTGGTCATCGCCGGCAGTGCCTGGGCCAAGGCCAGGCCAGGCACTAACAAAAGTAGAAAAAGAAAGCGTGCTCGCATGATCCTGGAAACCGCCGTTGGACGCGTCGCGGAATCACCCGGGAGGTGAGGGATGCAAAAGGGGAAGGGTTCAGTATTCATCAGTGGTTCAACGACATTGGCAGCGGAAAACGGCGGTTTCCAGGACGATTATTTACGGTGCAGCAGTTTTTTCAGCCAAGGTGGAATGGTCGCTGCCATAGGCGTTGTGGATTGTTCAGGCATTGGCTGGCGCGGTATTTCTGCCAAGGCAGATACCTGGCCTTGTGCTACGCCGAGTACGAGCCAGGTGCTGCCGATTTCGACAATCACCACGCGCTCACGCGTGCCTACAGCCGTGGCAGCCACGACACGCAAGAGTCCGGCAGCTGAACCGCGCTGTGTGGTGAGTTTCTTCAATAACCACAAGCTGAGAAACAGAAGCGCCAGAACGCCAGCCAGTGCAAAAAACATTTGCAGCAAGCCGCTGCCTAGCGAGGGGGGGGTGCTTGCCTGGGCAGATGCTGCCCCTGACAGGAGCAGGATGATGGTCGCTAAGCCGGGCGCGGCATGTTGTTTGGGCATTTGGATTGCTCTCATCGGTCAATGGGTCAGCTGCCAGTGTAAAGCGACCAGGTAGCTGAGTAAATGTAAATGCCCAAGCACGTGGGTTAAGCGTTAATTTATCAACGGTTTAATTTTCGGATACGCTCTTGCGGGGTGATGATGTCGGTCAAACGAATGCCGAATTTTTCATTGACGACGACGACTTCGCCTTGCGCAATGAGTGTGCCATTAATGAGCACGTCCATGGGTTCGCCAGCCAGCCCGTCCAGCTCCACAATGGAGCCATGGGCCAGTTGCAGCAGGTTGCGAATAGGTATTTTGGTGCGGCCGAGTTCCACCGTCAGGGCAACGGGGATATCCATGATCATGTCAAAACCTTGCGGCTCGGCTGTTGCGGGATGATGGGCAGCAAAATCCTCAAAAATCCTGGCTGGCTGCACGGCATCGCCTTCTTCAGGTGGTGTTGCCGTGGCGGTTTCGGCGACAGCCTGCTCGTTCATCGCGGCAGCCCAGTCGTCATCCATGTCAGACTCGCTCATTTACTGGCTCCTTGCTGTACAACGGCGTGCGGTATCGCAATCGGTTTGGAATGGATCATGTATCTTCTTCAACAATAAATCGTTCAACTTTTAAGGCAATCTGCCCATTTTGCATGCCATAGTGCGCTTCTATCACCGGGACGCCGCTAATGGATGCCTGTATCACTTTCTCGATATGCAGAGGGATGATATCGCCGACTTGCATTTGCATGACGCGGCCAATGGTAAGGTCTGATTTTCCTAGCGTGGCAGTAAGTTCCACTTCGGCTGTTTGCAATTGCCTGGCTAAGAGGCTCGCCCAGCGCGTGTCGGAAGAAGTCAGCGCGCTGCTCATGGCGCCGTACAGGATATCGCGTATCGGTTCCATCATGAGATAAGGAAAGCACATATGCATTTCAGTCGAGTTGCCGGAGAACTCTAATGTGAATGTTACTGTGATGACTACCTCTGAGGGGGTGGCGATGTTGGCGAACTGGGTGTTTATCTCCGAGCGGACATATTCGAATTCAAGTGGATAAATGGGCTGCCAGGACTTTTGATATTCTTCGAATACCACGCCCAGAAACCCCTGGATGATTCTTTGTTCCGTGGCAGTGAAGTCTCGCCCCTCAACCCGGGTATGAAATCGCCCGTCGCCACCGAACATATTATCCACCACAAGAAAGACCAGGCTTGGGTCTAAAACGATCAGGCCATTGCCGCGCAAGGGTTTGGCCTGGATCAGATTGAGATTGGTGGGGACAACCAGATTGCGGATGAACTCGCTATATTTTTGCACTTTGACCGGGCCAACGGAGACCTCAACGGTTTTGTGCATGTAGTTGAACAAGCCAATGCGGAAATAGCGCGCAAAGCGTTCGTTAATCAGTTCCATCGTGGGCATGCGCCCACGAACGATCCGCTCTTGGCGGCCGATATCATAGTTCTTGACGCTCCCGTCAGCGTTAGCCTGCTCCTCCGGCGTGTCTTCTTCCCCCGTGACGCCTTTGAGGAGCGCATCTACTTCGTCTTGGGAGAGGAAATCCTGAGTCATGGGCAGGTTGGATCTGCGGGGCGCGTGTTACTGGACAATGAAGGTGGAAAACAACACCGCTTGAACCAGGGCGTCTGGTTCTGCATGCGCAGCAGGCTCAGCGTCTGGCGTGGCCAGTTTCTTTTTTGGTTGCGGGTTAATGACTTCGTTGGCCACATCGCGCAATTCATTGGCGAGGCGTTGCACGCCTTGGGCTGTCATTAAATCGGGTGCTGTCTTACCCATGAGTGCCAGCGTCATGCGATGTTTCAATTCAGGCTCATATTGTTTGATGGTTTCCTGAACTTCAGGGCCCAGCAGTTTGAGTTGCACTTCGGTTTGCAAGTAGGCTTCCTGATCTGTCGTTTGCAGTTTGACGGTGAATGGTTTTTCAAACTTGTAAAAAGTCGGTGGCGTGTGATCCGCAGCCTTTTTGTCAGACGCATGCGCTTTTTCCTGGGTGCCTTCACCTTCATGCGAAGAAGACTTATTCAGGAAGAAGAAAACGCCAGCACCCATGAGTGCAAGCACGACAACACCAATACCGATGAAGATCATCAATTTGGTTTTTTTCTTCGGCGCTGCTTCGTCAGTCGGTGCAGTGCTGGATGGTTTGGCTGTCGCCATGTTTATGTCCCGGTGAATGAGGTTGCGTATGTTTTAACGTTGGCATATTTTAAGGTCGGCCAGCGCGCTTTGAAACACAACGACGGCATTAGACGAAAATGTTTACCATGCCTTGACGGGCTGTTTTTGGGTGCTGAAAGCTGCCTTCGCCGGGCGTAACAATGTCAAACTGGCCTTGTTGCCGTCCAAATACTGAGCCTGGCTGCTTGCTGTTCATGGCTTGTTGGTCTTGCCGGGATTCGGCGCCAACGTGTGTTTGGCCCAAAGTGACGCCTGCATTGGCAAGGGTTTCGCGCAGTCTATCCATGGCGTTGTCCAGGCTTTCACGCACGCCGGGATGGGGGGACTGAAAGCTGGCATTGACTTGATTGCCATCCATGACCAAGGTCACCTCAATGCGGCCAAGTTGGGGTGGATTCAGGGTGAGCTCAGCTTGTTGATGGCGATTATTTACCAGCCAGGTCACTTTTTGGCTTATTTCTTCGCGCCAGCCGATTTGACTCATGGGTTTGTCTATTGCCAGTTCGTGATCAAGCGACAAGACCGAAGTCGCAGGCTGGTTTGCCGGGCTCAGGATTTCTGACATACGGCTGGATGTGCCCGTAGCGACCAGGTTTGAGGTGTCAGTGGCTTGATTTAAGGCTGGATTTTTCAAAGAATCTGATGTGATGTCGGCAGAAGTTGCCGCTAGATCGGCAATTTTTGTGGGTATGGCCGCATCAGTTGCTGGTGCAAACTTGGTTTTTGCGGTTGCAAAAGTCGGCGCTGGCAAGACGGCGGTCTGGGTGAAATTTCCGGCGGTGGCGTCAAGTGCCAGGTCTGGATCAGGTGAATCGCCGTGCTTTGCTTGCCATTGTGAGGCGATGTTGGCTGTGACGGTAGCGAGCGCGTCATCAACGGGTTTGTCTAATCCATTTAAGGTATTGGCTTGGTTTGTTATCCTGTCCTCGGTATTCGCCGTCTTACTCAGGGTATTGATGATGTTTTGTACCACAGAAAAAGGTACTGTCAATATCGGGTTATCGCTGCTTGCTGACTCATTTAACGTCGTTTTTTCATCTTTATTCGGTTCGGCGGGCTTTTTTTCTGCGCCTTTCGCGGCAGATTTGAGTGTGGCGGCAAACGACGGTGCGTCTGCCTGGGTATCAGGCGCAAGACTACCCGCTGATTTTTCAGGGATGGCAGCCTTAGGAGATGATGTTACCGGGGAAGGCGAAAGAATCAGATCAGGCATGTTATTGAAGCTCCAGACAGATATTGCAGGTTTTGAAGCAAAGTGTGTGCCATTTTTCTGCTATGCGATTTGCTCAGTCTGCATAATGCAGTCAGGGACAGATCGCAAGCCCCTGACGTTAGCGTGAAACAACGCTATTTGACCAGGCCACGCCGCTCGCGCAGCGGGCCAGACAGGCTCCTTCCTGGGCGGGGGCGGGTCTTGATGCTGCCTTTCGCGTGTTTCATCATCAACGGGTGGCATTTACTTGCCATGCGCGTTAATGCCGACCATTTTATGACGAGCTGTTTTTCTCTCGATGGCCGCGCGCTGCATGCTCATCGCCTGCCTTTTGCTCGGTGCGCTGTTCTTTTTTGACTAGCTTGGCGACATGCCGGTCTGACAAGGTGTCAAAAGCTTTAACCCGGCCTTGTTTGCCGATCCAGCTTTTCTGCCCGTCAAGCCTGTGTTGTTGCGTTGCCTGGACAGCATGTTCCGCTTGCGCAAGGGCTTCATCAATGCGCACTAAAAACTGGCCATAATTGTGCCATTCACTTGGGTTCAAACCATTTTTTGCTGCGGCAACAAAGCGCTCATGGTATTCCTCGCGGTAGGTCAGGAGTAGTTGATGGCGTTGCGATGCTTCTTGATGGCTCGCAATGAGCTGGCCTAGCTTGCGCGTTGCCTCATCGAGCTGCATGCGCGAGAGGTCAAGAAGGGGTTGCAAGGGGAAGCGAGTTGTCATACAGCGAGTATTTCATCCAGTTGGTGTTGGGCAGCTTCCCCTTCGGACCGTTCATTCACGCCTTGTTGGAGAAATTTTTCCAGTGCAGGATAAATTGCAATGGCGCGATCAAGCAAGGGATCGCTACCGGCAACATAAGCGCCAACGGAGAGCAAGTCACGCGCGCGTTGGTAGCGTGAATAGAGTTGCTTGAATTGCCGGGCACGGTTCTGATGGTGGGGCCCGATGAGTGAATTCATCACGCGGGAAATGGATTGCTCAATATCAATTGCCGGGTAATGGCCGGCATCGGCGAGGTGGCGGTTGAGCACGATGTGCCCGTCCAGAATGGCACGGGCGGAATCGGCAATCGGATCTTGTTGGTCGTCGCCTTCTGTGAGCACTGTGTAAAACCCGGTAATCGAGCCGCTACCCACAGAACCATTGCCTGCCCGTTCAACCAGCTGTGGCAGGCGTGCAAAAACGGACGGCGGGTAACCGCGTGTTACGGGTGGCTCGCCAATAGCAAGCGCAATTTCACGCTGCGCCATGGCGTAGCGTGTCAAAGAATCCATGATCAACAGGACGTGTTGTCCTTGGTCGCGGAAGTATTCTGCAATGGCGGTGGCATAGACCGCGCCCTGCAGCCGCATGAGGGGGCTGACATCTGCCGGCGCTGCGACAATGACCGATCTGGCCAGGCCTTCCGCACCGAGATTATGCGTGATGAACTCTTGCACTTCCCGGCCACGCTCGCCGATCAAGCCGACCACAATGCGATCGGCATTGGTATAGCGCGCCATCATGCCAAGCAGCACGCTTTTACCCACGCCGGAGCCAGCAAACAGCCCGAGGCGCTGGCCGCGCCCAACGGTCAAAAGACCATTGATGGCGCGAATGCCGACATCCATGGTGTGCGTGATAGGCGCGCGTTGCAATGGGTTAAACGGGCGACTGGCGAGCGATTGCATGTGTTCCGCAGTGATTGCGCCCAAGTTATCCAAAGGGCGGCCATTGCCATCAATCACCCGGCCAAGCAAGTTGTCGCCAACGGGCAGGTGTTTTGCGCGGTCCGGCATGCGCCGCTGCGGTGCGGGTTTTTGTCCCAGCACGGGTGGCGCAGGCGGCGTTGTCAGCGGGATGACCAGCGCACCAGGCGAGAGGCCATAGGCATCTTCGGTGGGCATCAGGAACAGGCGGTCATCAGAAAAACCTACTACTTCAGCTTCGATCATGGTGGTTTCATTCACCTGAATGTGCGCGCCTGCGCCAAGGGGAAGCTTGAGCCCCGAGGCTTCCATGACCAGGCCATTGATACGGGTCAGGCGTCCAGAAATTTGCCAAGGCTGAACCGGGCCCACGTATTTGGCACACAGTTTAAGGTAAGGCTGGAGGCGTTGCTGGATCATGGTGTTGAGGAGGTGTTTGAGAATCCCAGGGGATGTCAGCACCTAGTGCCGCAATGACTTGTTGCCAACGTGTTGCAAGGCGCGCATCAAGGCGTGTGTTGTCCGCTTGAACCACAACGTCGCCAGGCGCCAGGTTGGCATCTGCTTGAATCCTGTGGCCAGCCTGGGTGAGCTGGCTTGAACTGAGTGCATCAATGCTGGCAATATCCGCCGGGTTCAAGAAAATAACGGTGCGCTGTAGTGGCAGTTGCGCTAACGCGTCGTGGATTACCCGCAGGATGAGTTTCGGCTGCGTGGCAATGGTTTGATGTGTGACTTTGCGCGCGATCTCAAGAGCAAGGGCTAAAAGGTCATTCGCCACATTGCTTTCCAGGTCATCAATTTGCTGGTTAAAGCGCGCAAAAAGCTGAATCAGTTTGTCTGTTTGCTCGCGTCCCTCAGCGAGCGCGGCCTGCTGCCCTGCCGTATGGCCGTTCTTTTGTCCGGCTTCAAAGCCATCATGGTATCCCTTGGCGTATGCCGCTTCGCGCAGTTGATTGAGCTCCGCTTCCAGTGGTAGCGCAGGCTGCGATGCTGTTGGTTCGTTTAAGGGCGGGGCGCTCGCCGTGGCCTGGTCAAAACTGGCTAACTCCCAGCGCTCCCAAGCGGTTAACGACGAGGGCGTATGCTCGCTATTCATCAGCAGACAGCCTGTCAGACTGACGATTAAACAAAGTCGTCTCCGCCACCGCCGCCCAGTTGGAGTTGTCCTTCTTCAGACAGGCGGCGTGCAATTTTAAGAATTTCTTTTTGTTGCGCTTCCACTTCGGAAAGTCGTACCGGTCCTTTGGAGTCCAGGTCTTCTCTGAGCATTTCAGCCGCACGCTGAGACATGTTTTTAAATATTTTTTCACGCAATTCGGGGGATGCGCCTTTGAGCGCAATGATGAGCGCATCGGATTGAACTTCTCGCAACAGGAGCTGGATGCCACGGTCATCAATGTCGAGCAGGTTTTCAAAAACAAACATTTCATCGAGGATTTTTTGCGCGAGTTCAGGGTCATACTCGCGCACATTGTCGACTATGGTTGTTTCAACTGTTTGCCCTACAAAGTTGAGAATTTCGGCGGCATGGCGAATGCCTCCCATGGCAGCCTTTTTTGTGTTGGCGGCAGCACCTGCCAGAATCCTGGTCATTGCATCATTCAGCTCCCGGAGTGCGATGGGTTGTACGCCATCAAGTGTTGCTATGCGCAGCAATACATCGTTACGCAGGCGGTCGGAAAAGCCTTTCAAGATTTCTCCGGCATGGTCGTACTCCAGATGCACGAGTATCGTGGCAATAATCTGCGGGTGTTCATTGCGGATGAGATCGGCTACGCTATTGGCATCCATCCATTTCAAGCCTTCAATGCCGGCCATGTCGTTACCTGACATGATGCGGCTAATGATGCTCGCCGCGCGGTCATCGCCCAGGGCTTTATTGAGCATGGCTTTGATGGTCTCATTGTCAATGACAACCGGCGTGTCATGGTCAACTTGCGCATTGAATTCATCGAGCACGGATTCCATGCGCGAGCGGGGGACTTGTTTTAACGCCGCCATGGCATGGCCGATTTTTTGTACTTCAGCCGGCCCCAAGGATTTCAACACCTCGGCGGCCTCATTTTGCCCTAGCGTGAGTAGAAGAATGGCACTCTTCTCAATGCCGTCATTTTTCGCGGTCGCCACCGTCCACCCATCCCTTCACTATGCTGGCAACCATTTTCGGGTCTTTTCTGACGGTTTCGCGAGCGAGCTCAATCTTTGAATCGAATCGCTGAAGATCCGTAGCTGGCGGCTCTTCAGCGGCACTCCCGTCTGACTGGCCGATTGCTGACGCAGGCTTCTGGCCAACTGATTTTTGTGCATTAGCCAAGCCCGTGAAGACGGGTTTCAAAAGACGCGTCCACAAAAAGAACGCAATGGCCGCCAGTAACAAGTATTTCCCAATCTCTTTGGCCAGGACAATGATTTCAGGGTTTTTCCAGGGCGGGATATCGGGAATGGTCTCTGTTTCAACGGGCGTGAAGGGCGCATTGGCTACATTGAGCGTATCTCCACGGTCCTGGTTAAAGCCCACGGCCTCTTTGGAGAGCGCGGTGAGTTGCGTTAATTCGGCATTGCTCAAAGGGCGTGGTTTGGCTGGCTTGGGCTTTTTGGGGTCATTGGCCGGTTCGGTTTTGTAATTGACAACCACGGCGACAGAGAGCCGTTTTACATTGCCTACAGCACCTTTAGTGTGGCGTATGGTTTTATCCAGCTCATAATTCGTGGTGCTGTTTTTGTTGTAATTTTGCGCATTGCCGTTGGCATTGCCGCCTCCAGCGCCCGCGACTGCGGGTTGGGTGAGCGGCGCAGTGGGCGGGACAGGCGGTTGATTGGTCAGCGCCCCTGGAATCCCCAATGCGGCAGGCGGGCCATTGACGGCTTCATTGATTTGCTGGCTGCGAATGGCGGTCTCAGGCGCTGGATTGGGCTTGTAGATTTCTGCCACCTGGTCTGTTTGCGAGAAATCAACATCGGCCGTTACCTGCGCGCGAACGTTGCTAGCCCCCACCAGCGGAGAGAGAATGTCCTGGATACGTCTTGCGTAACTGGCTTCAATTTCGCGCACGTATTTCATCTGGTTTGCGTCAAGCCCGGCGTTTCTGAAGGGATCTTGCGATTGCGATATCAAACGGCCTTCCTGGTCGATGACAGAGACATTGCTGGGGTTGAGTTGCGGCACGCTGGAGGCCACCAGATTAACAATGCCTGCGACCTGAACCGGTTCCAGCGTGCGGCCTGGGTAGAGGCTAACGAGCACAGAGGCGGAGGTTTTTTGTTCATCACGCAAAAAGGCGGTTTGCTTGGGAATGGCCAGATGCACGCGTGCACCCTTGACAGCGGCAAGCGATTGAATGGATCTTGCCAGTTCGCCTTCCAGGCCACGCTGATAGTTGATTTGTTCAGCAAATTGGCTGATCCCCATTTTCTGGTTTTCCAGCAGTTCAAAACCGACCAGCCCGCCTTTGGGGAGGCCCTGGGCGGCTAAACGCAGGCGCGTGTCATGGACGACATTTTGCGGCACGAGGATGGCGTGGCCGCCTTCGCTAAAGCGGTACGGAATGTTTTGCTGTTGCAGCGAGGTGACGATCTGTCCGCCATCTTTTTCGTCTTGAATCGAAAACAGTACGGCATAATCAGGTTCGCGTGTCCATAAAAAACTGCCAATCAAGAGTGCCATGAACAGCGAGACGGCAATCATCCCCGCCAGTTTTTGCTGGTTATTTAGCTGCATAAAAGCAGCCATTGACAATGGAAATGGCGATGGGACGGTAGCAGTTTCGGCCATGACTGTTGTGGGGTGGGAGATTGATTCGAGTCGATTTGCTCGCGTGCAGAGTATGCCATGCGAAGGGCTTCATGGTTAGCCCAAGAAGCGGCAATAATTGCCGGTATATCAGCTGCTCGTTTTCTTGTTTGTCCTGGCTGATTCTGCGATGATCAGCGCTTATGCTCCCTTCCCCTCATTCTGTTGATGTTGCGTCCGCCCTGCCGCCGACTGTGGACGTGTCGCGCGATGAAGCGCAGCGCTTGGCGGAAGCTTTTCGTTTGTTCAGCGAGGCATCCGATGAGCTGAGCAAGTCCTACAGTGATTTGCAGGGGCAAGTTGCCCGGCTGACAGAAGAGCTGGCGGTAGCCAATGGCGCGTTGCGCCAGCAATATCAAGAGAAGGCCGCCTTGACCGAGCGCTTGAGCTTATTGCTGGATGCGCTGCCTGCCGGGGTGCTGGTGCTGGACGAGGTCGGCTGTGTGGCGCAGGCCAATCCTGCGGCCAGCGCTTTGCTCGGCGGCGTAAAAGTCGGCGCTGGCTGGACGGCGATCCAGGTCGATGCGTTGCAGGCGAGCGATACGCCGGGCGAGTATTGGTGTGGTGATCGGCGTCTGGCGATTGCGGTCACGCCACTGGATTCAGCCGGCGGGCGTATTGTGCTGCTGCATGACATTACCGAAGCGCAGCAGTTGAGAACGCAGGCCGAGCGGCATCAGCGTCTGGCGGCGATGGGTGAAATGGCCGCACAGCTCGCGCATCAGTTGCGCACGCCCTTGGCCGCAGCCTTGTTGTATGCGGGCAATTTGGAAAATGCGAACTTGCCGCCGGCAACGCGGTCAGCGATTGCACAAAAAACCGTGGCGCGGTTAAAGCACATTGAGCGGCTCATTCAGGACATGCTGTTGTTCGCGCGCGGCGAGGCTCTGGGGCGGGAGCCGGTGGCGGTTGCGGATTTATTGGCTGAGTTAACGCAGAATTTTGAGCCGCTGGCGCAAAACAAGCAGGTAAGTTTTATGCTGCGTGACGGCACTGCAGGCGCTGTACTCACCGGCACGCGCAAGTCGTTGGTGAGTGCGCTCACCAGCGTGCTGGAAAATGCCTTGCAGGCGGTGCAAGGGGTCCCGGACGCGTGCATTGAGCTTGCCGCGCGCGGTGAGGATGAAAAGCTCATATTCACGGTGAAAGATAATGGTTGCGGCATGGATGCAATGACCGCTACGCGGTTGTTTGAACCTTTTTATACGACCCGCAGCGAGGGCACAGGCCTGGGCTTGGCGATCGCCCGTGGGGTGGTGCTGGCGCACGGCGGGAATATCGAAGTGAGCTCAAGCCTGGGTATGGGCGCCCAATTTTCCATTAGTCTGCCATGGCCGAAAAACTGACTATTCTGGTGGTTGAGGATGATGAGGCCTTGCGTGATGCGTTGCAGCTCACACTGGAAGCGGCAGGCCATCAAGTGGTCAGCGTGGAGGGCGGGCCGGCGGCGCTAGCGCAACTGCACAGCGCTGCCAACGCTGTGCCGCATGGCTTCAACATGGTGGTTTCTGATTTGCGTATGAGCCCGATGGATGGCTTGACCTTGCTGGGCGAGATTCATGCAGCTTACCCCAGTTTGCCCGTGCTCTTGATGACTGCGTTTGGGGATGTGGATAAGGCGGTGGCTGCCATGCGTGGCGGTGCGTGCGACTTTATGCTGAAGCCTTTCGAGCCGAAAACCTTGATTGCCCAGATTGCGCGTTATGCGATTCCGCCCGCACCAGCAGAGGATGTGGTGGCGGGCGACCCTAAAACGCAGGCAACATTGCTGTTGGCAGCACGCGTGGCGCGTTCGGACGCCACGGTTTTGCTCACGGGTGAATCTGGCGTAGGCAAAGAGGTTTTTGCTCGCTATATCCACGAGCAATCAGCACGCTCGGTCGGGGCGTTTGTGGCCATTAACTGTGCCGCCATTCCGGATAATTTGTTAGAAGCGACCTTGTTTGGTTATGAAAAAGGTGCTTTTACCGGTGCGCAAACAGCGCAGGCGGGCAAGTTTGAGCAAGCGCATGGTGGCACCTTGTTGCTGGACGAGATTTCAGAAATGCCGCTGGGCTTGCAAGCCAAATTGCTGCGGGTGTTGCAAGAGCGGGAGGTTGAGCGGGTTGGCGGTAAAAAGCCAGTGGCGATAGATATTCGTGTGCTGGCGACATCCAATCGCGATATGGCGGCAGAAGTGCGGGCCGGGCGTTTTCGCGAGGACTTGTTTTACCGTTTGAATGTTTTTCCGCTGGAAATCCCGCCCTTGCGGGCGCGGGCGGGAGACATTGTGCCCCTGGCGCGCAAATTGGCGGCGCAAATGGGAATCAAAATGGGGCATGCGGCAAAATTTACCGCTACGGCAGAAGCCCGGCTGCAAGATTATGACTGGCCGGGCAATGTACGTGAGCTGCAAAGCGTGGTGCAGCGGGCGTTGATTTTGGCTACCGGTGAATGGATAGATGCTGATGCGCTGTCTTTAACAAAAGCATCGAGCTTGGCTCCCTTGGCCGCGCAGGCGTCCATTTCATCCTTGGCAGGTGATGTTGCGCAAGGCTCGCCCCACGCGCAGGCAATGAGCGCGGGGGCAGCAGGCGGGGTGAATGCAGTAAATACGGACAATGCAGCCGCTGGGGCGGTACAATCATTGCAGGACGCCGTGTTGCCAGCGCCGACTTTTACGCAAGTTTCGGTGTCGGGTGGCGAGGCGCCCATAACGCCGTCAACGGCTGTACCTGCGAACATGAAGGCGCTGGAGCGGCAACATATTCTGGACACCCTGGCGCGGGTCAAGGGGTCGCGCAAGAAAGCGGTGGCGATTCTGGGCATGTCGGAGCGTACCTTGCGCTACAAGCTGAATCAATATCGCGCCGAAGGCTTCGTGACGGCATATGATACGGAATGAGTTTTGAAGTGATGGCATGCGGATTGCTTTATTTTCTCTAATTTGAATTCAAGCAGGGTGACTGCCATGGCAATCGACACACGACAACTTGACCTGATGCTCTCCGAGCTGCGTGCTACGGCTTCCATTGCCAGTGGCAAAGCCGCCACTCAAGCCGCGCCAACGGGTGGGCCGGACTTTGCGCAAGTATTGTCCAAAACGATAGATCAGGTGAGTGCTGCGCAAATGGATGCGCGAAAAATGGCGGAAGATTTTTCCGGCGGTCAGCGCGATGTTAATTTGCAGGATGTCATGATCAATCTGCAAAAGGCCAATCTGTCTTTTCAGCAAATGGTGCAGGCGCGTAACAAGCTGGTTTCTGCTTATCATGACATCATGAATACCCAGGTTTGATTTCCTGGGGATGCGTTGGCCTGTATTCTTGTCGCGCTTTTTCAGGCGGCTTTGGTTGGTCGGATTGGCCGCTATGCCCGCTACGCATATGTCATCGGTTCTATCGTTGGTTCTGTGTTCATTGGTGCTGTGTTTTTTGAGCGCCAATGCCTCTGCTGCAATGGGCAAGGCTGGATGGCAAACGATTATTGCGCAGCAGGGCGATGTGATTGAAATCAACAGCACAAGCATCGAACGCAGTGGCTCCGGCGCAACTGCCTGGAGTCGGCTGGTGCTTGATCAGGCGGTTGCCAGCATGGATGGCAATTATGATGTGATTCAAGTGCAGAATTTTTATGATTGCGCTACGCGCCAGATTAAACCCCTGCGGCGAGCTTATTTTCGCGGCGAGACGCGCCTTCGTGAAGTGCCTGTCAGCCGCACACCAGCGGATACGGTTCAAGCCGGGAGCATTGAGGCAAGGATGTGGCGCAGGGTATGCCAGCCTGCTGAGCCAGCGCTGGCTCAGGCTGAAAACCACGATCTAGCCAAAGACACATGGCCGTCTCCCGCTGGCTCACAGTCCAGGCCAGAGGCCGCAGGGTTTGTTTTGGTGGCGGATAAATCGTCCAGTGCCAAGCTGGAAAAGCCATCCTTGATTGCGCTGCCCCAGATTAGCGAGGACGACAAGGCGGCGGCTGATCGGGCGGCGGCAAGTGCGGCTCAAAAGTCACGGGCAGCGTCTGCACCCGCAGAACCCAAGAGGCCTGTCGCATCTGCTGATTTGCCTGAACAAGCCTTGAGACTTGCGCCTAAATCATTACCCTCGTCTCTGGCCGGGAAGACGACACCTGCTGCCTCTATAACCGCTACTGCACCTATTGCAGCCAAACTGCCAGCGCGACGCGTCAACCCACAGTCCGACAAGCGCTTGCGCGAGTTGATTTACGCAACGTCAGGGCCGCGCAAAACGCCAAAAAACCGGCCATCCAGCGAGAGGGTTAAAGACGTTGAAGCGGTTCAGGAAAAGAACGGTGTCGCGCAGCTGCAGGACTGGTCTTACGATCCCGCAACGGAGATGGGGCCCGCGCAATGGGCTCGCATGAATAAAGCGTATGCGTTGTGCGCCAGTGGCAAGCGACAAACACCGATTGATATTCGTGATGGGGTCAAGGTGGATTTGGACGAGCTCCTGTTTGATTACAAGCCTGCGCTTGTACGCATTATTGATACCGGCCGGGGAATTCAGATGAATGTGGCAGGTGGCCTTGGTGTGAATGTCGGCGGCAAGCGCTATGAGTTGCGATATGTCACTTTTCATCGTCCGGCAGAAGTGCAGGTGGCAGGCAAGGTGCATGACATGGAAGTGCAGCTCGTCCATGAGGCAGATGATGGACAATGGATGGTTTTGGCCTTGCTGATTGAAGCGGGGAGCGAGCATCCCGTCATCCAGTCGGTTTTGAATAACCTGCCGTTGGAGCAGTCGCTTGAGGTGACGCCAGTAAGCCCAGTGGATATGGGCAAGCTTTTACCGGATAAACGGACTTATTGGACCTTCATGGGGTCTTTGAATCGTCCGCCGTGCATGGAAGGCGTGCTCTGGTTGGTATTAAAGCAGCCGATTCAGGCGTCAGTCGAGCAAGTGGCGATTTTTTCGCGCTTGTATGCGCATAATGTGCGGCCGATACAGCCGTCCAATGGACGCTTGATTAAAGAATCGCGCTAAGCCGCGATGGCACGTGTAAGCTTCATGATCGTTTATATCATCCTAGAAACCAAACCTCAGTTGACCGCTTGAGTGAGCACACAGCATGATGATGTTACAAAGTTTATTTGCATGCCAATTGCTCACCTGCCGGCGTCGTTACGCTTTGCCATGCACCCAAAAAATCGCACACTTCAACCTGTCCAACGGAGGTTTCTAGGATTATTTCAACCCAGTGTCCACCTGAGGTGGTTGAACCACGGATGAATACTAACGCACAGAGCGCCGATGAGCCGCCCCGAATCATGAAATCCATCCACTTCGTTGCACTAAGTGTTGTACTAAGCGTTGCACTAAGCGTTGCACTAAGGGCTGGCAAATGGGCCTGCCTCCGCCCATTCCTTGTTTGCGACCTTCATCGGTCGGGGGCTCGCGACGCTCGCCGCTGGCACGTCCGTGCGGCCGTTTAAAGGTTGAAAATACACTGGATTTTAATAGGTGAATGCAATGCTTGCGTGGATCAGATTTAAATGCACGTGGTCTGGCTTTTTTGGCTGTGTGGTATGGATAGGCTGTGCTGCTTTGCTCAGTGCCTGCGGGAAAAGCCAGCATGCTTTTTTTTATACCAGCAATCCGGAGCAGTCATTGACCATCGTACGTGATCAAGCCTATGTTGGCGGGTCATGGGAGAGTGCGCTCATTGTTGCGGGGCTGCCCAATTGTCAGCGGCGCTATGTGTTGAAAGGCCTCCCGTCCGACCAGTTCAAGATAAATGTTTATCAGCCGGAGCCTGATATTTTTATCTTGAATACAGACAAGCGCTGGTATGTCACTTCGCTTGAAAACTGTGCTTTTCAAACCTATCAAACGCCCCCGCCTGAGCCGGGGGATTTGCTTGGCAGTTTCAGCGTGAAAGAGGGTCAATTAACGTATGCAGCCATTTCAACACCGAAAACTGGACAGGAAGAAGGCGAGGCCGCAGCCACCCCGCCTGACGAAACCCCAGGCAATACAGCCACGCCAGCCCAGTGACTAGCCACGGTAATGACAGGGCGGCCTCTTTGGATGCCAAGCTTTGGTAATACACAATGTGCATCCGTTAAGGCGCTTTTTTCTCGTTCAAGCGGTGAGCGCTGCGCTTGTTTTGGGATTGCTGTCGTTGTTTGCCTGGCTGAGTGTAGGCTTGGTTCCTGGGGCAACGACGTGGACGCCGGTGAACCTGATGGTTCTGGCCATCCTTCAGGGCGGGATTGCCGCGCTGCTAGCCAGAATCCTGCGTGCTCCCGTCTGGTGGTTATGGATACATGCCGTATTTATGCCCGGTATTGTGCTGGCTCATCGCCTTGCATTTCCTCCTGAGTTCTGGCTTGCCTGTTTTTTAATTGTTTTGCTGGTTTTCTGGCGCACAGATATAGGCCAAATCCCGCTCTACTTGACGAATCAGCCGAGTCGGCAGGCGGTGCTGTCACTTTTGCCCCAAACGCCCTGCAAAGTGATGGATATTGGCTGCGGTGATGGCGCCTTGCTCAGGCATTTGGCCAGGGCGCGACCGGACTGTTTGTTGGTTGGCATAGAGCACGCGCCCTTAACCTGGGCATGGGCTTGGCTGCAGGCCCAAAGCATCGCTAATCTTTCCATTGTCAGGGGGGACTTTTGGACTTATCCGTTCCATGATTGCCAAGTGGTTTATGCCTTTCTCTCGCCTGCGCCAATGTCCCGGTTGGGCGTCAAAATGCACGCCGAAATGTTGCCTGGCTCATGTCTCATCAGTAATAGCTTTGCGATCTCCGAATTGGCCCCCGTAACGATTGTTGATGTGTCTGACCGCAGGAGAACTAAACTGTATATTTATCGTCCAGGCGAAAACTGATGGCGGGAGACAGCTTGCTGTCAAAACGATACAGTGGGAGACAGCTTGCTGTCAAAACGATACAGCGGGAGACAGCTTGCTGTCAAAACGATACAGATATTGTCTTTCATGGCTTAGCACGAATTAAGGCTAAGTTTTCCATGCAACGCTAAGGTAAATGCTAAGGTAAATGCTAAGGCAAGCACTAGGGTATATTCTGCCCTAATAACCTGGATATTTTGCATGTCTAAACCTTCGTCACTTTCGCCTATTGAGGTCGCACGAGAGACCTTGCGCTCGTTGGCGTTACAAAAGCTGCAGCCTACACCCGATAATTATCGAACAGTCTTTCACGAGATTTCAGGAATCGTTGGGATTGAAGCATTTCCTGAGACTGAGTTAAAGTCTTTGCAAGCCGAGTTACCCCGTCAAAACGCAAAACAGATCAATTTTGTCAGGCAGGTAGAAGCGGCGATTGCACAGAAAAGTTGGCAGGATTTGAAGCTTGCGCTGGTCGAGTTGTCTGCGTCACAAGTGGAATCGATGGTGTCGTGGGCTGATTTAATTCGCAGACTGCTGCGGCAACTTGAAACCTCGCATGAGGATTTGGCCGATAGCCAAAAAAAACAGGCACTCGAACACGTTTTGAGTGCATCAGGAACAGGTGATCTGCTTTTTTCTCGGCTTCAGTCCCTGATCAGCGCTTGGGAGCGGCAGAAGGTATTGCTTTATCAGCTGAAATCCGGTGGCGTTTCGGGTGTTGCGCCGCAAGAGGCTGGCGAGCAGGCGGTCAGCGCTGTTGCAAGCGTAGTGAAAGCTTCGTCAGCGTCCTTGCGCTGGCAGGATGGATGGTCAGCTTTGCAAGCGCTGGTGGTGCAGTTCCTGGATGACACGCTGATCTCCGTTGTGCAAAAAAAACCAGAACTGGTGCGTGAAACCAAGGAGATTTCTGCCGCAGTGAGGCAGGCTCATGACGCCGCTTCCATGGCAGGAATCGCTGAGCGATTGAAGCGATTGAGCTATCGCGCTCATTTTGCAGTTGAAGATGATGCTGAGTTGCATGCCACTTTATTGCGCTTGCTGCGGCTGATTGTCGATAACATTAGCGAGATGGTGCTGGAAGATCAGTGGCTGACGGGTCAGGTTGAGCTGATTCGTAACTTGCTGGACGCCCCGCTCGAGTTACGCCGCTTGGATGAGGTTGAGAGCCGTGTCAAAGATGTGGTGGTCAAGCAAGGGATGCTCAAGCGGGATATCATTGCAGCCAATGACCGCTTGAAGTTGATGCTGGCTTCTTTTGTGGATCATTTGACCAATTTTTCCGAGACGACAGCCAGCTATCACGGCAAGGTTGAAACATTTTCGGCAAAAATTAGTCGGGCGAAAGATGTTGCTGAAATCACGGCTGTCTTAAATGAAGTGATGCAAGAAACACGTATCGTGCAGTTGGACACAGCCAGGTCACGTGATGAATTGAGCCTGCTGCAAGGCCGTGTACTTGAAGCCGAGCAAGCGGTCGAGCGGTTGCAGAAAGAGTTATCCGCCACCACTCAGTTAGTGCGTCATGACTCATTAACAGGGGCACTCAACCGTAAGGGGCTGGATGAAGTCTTGCATAAGGAAATTCAACGTCAAAAACGTCTGGGTGGCGTTCTGAGTGTTGCTTTTCTTGATATTGATAACTTTAAGCACATTAACGATGCGCGAGGCCATATGGCTGGCGATGCGGCGCTGGTGCACTTGGCAACCATAGTCCAGCAAACGCTTCGCCCGCAAGATGTATTGGCGCGTTATGGTGGCGAAGAGTTTGTTGTTTTGCTGCCCGACACCCCTGTTGATGTTGCCGTTCAGGCGATGGCACGTGTCCAGCGCGCACTGACCAAGAATTTCTTTATGCTGAACGATGAAAGGATTTTAATTACGTTCAGCTGTGGCGTAGCCGAGGTTGACGATATGGAACACCCAGAAGAAACATTGGATCGTGCCGATGCAGCCATGTATCTTGCCAAGCGGTCTGGCAAGAATCGGGTGGTTGCCGCTTAGTTTATTCAGTGACTTTCTGGAAACTGCTGAAGCTGTTTTATGCATGGCATTAAAATCAGCTAGGGCATTCAAGGTGCGTTGATATGTTTTTAATTATTGGTTATATCGTTATTCTTCTTGCATCTGTTGGTACTTATGCCGTGCATGGCAGCTTGGCTGCGCTGTGGGTACCAATGGAATATCTCGCTATCCTGGGCTTGGCCACGGGCGGCTTTGTGGCGGGTAATGGTGTCAAGGCGCTCAAGGCAACGGTGGGCGCATTGCCTAAAGTCTTTAAAGGCTCAAAGCTTAACAAAGCGCTGTATATGGATTTATTGGCGATGCTGTTTGAGACGCTTTCAAAAGTGCGCAAAGAGGGCTTGATGTCGATTGAAAATGACATTGAGAATCCACATGAAAGTGCGATTTTTTCCAAGTATCCAAACCTTTTGGATGATCATCACGTCATGGAGTTTATTTGTGATTATCTGCGCATGATGGTCGGGGGGAATTTGAATGCTTTCGAAATCGAAAACTTGATGGATATAGAAATCGAAACGCATCACCAGGAGGCGCATGTTCCGGTGCATACGGTGGCTAAATTAGCGGATGCCACCCCGGCGTTTGGTATTGTTGTGGCAGTGATGGGCGTGGTTAATGTGATGGGTTCCGTGGGGGAGCCGCCCGCTGTTTTAGGGAAAATGATTGGTGGCGCCTTGGTCGGCACCTTTTTGGGTATTTTGCTTGCTTACGGTTTTATTGCGCCTATCGCTGGTCAGCTAGAGCAAAAGGTTGAAGAAGAAGGGAAGATATTTCAAGTGATTAAAACAGTGCTTTTGGCCAGCATGAATGGTTATGCTCCGCAAGTCGCTGTCGAGTTCGGGCGTAAAGTGCTCTATTCAGGCGATCGCCCTGGTTTTATCGAGTTGGAAGAAGATTTAAAAGCGCGCAAGAACCGGTAAAAAGGTTCTTTTGGCACTGTTTGTTTACATAAGTTGATGCAGCTAAGCGGATGAGTGACGATACCAAGCGACCCATTGTGGTCAAGAAAATCAAAAAAAGCGGTGGTGGTGCGCACGGGGGTGCGTGGAAAATTGCCTATGCCGATTTTGTGACAGCCATGATGGCTTTTTTTATGCTGATGTGGTTGCTTGGTTCGACGACAAAGGCTGACTTGAAAGGCATTGCCGACTACTTCCAAAATCCTTTGAAGGTCTCTCTTGCCGGAGGCTCCGGCTCGGGGGACTCCTCTTCCGTTATTCAAGGTGGAGGCAAGGATTTAACGGCATCGACCGGGCAGGTTAAATCTGGGGACGTTAAAGCGCCCAAAAAGACCATTAACTTGCAAAAGCTCAAAGCGGAATACGAAAAAGCTGAGCGCACAAAGCTGCAAGGGTTAAAGGGGGAGCTGGAGAGGTTCATTGAGGCAAGTCCAGTGTTGAAACAGTTCAAGAACCAGTTATTGCTTGACCTGACGAGCGAGGGTTTGCGCATTCAAATTGTGGATGAAAAGAATCGCCCCATGTTTGATTCGGCGAGTTCAGAGGTTAAGCCTTATACCCGGATCATTTTGCGCGAGATTGGAAAGACCTTGAACAAGGTTGAGAATCATATCAGCTTGGCAGGACACACCGATGCCCAGCCCTATGCCAGCGGAGGGCGTGAATTCAGCAACTGGGAGCTGTCGACTAATCGCGCCAATGCCTCACGTAGAGAGCTGATTGCGGGCGGGATGGACGATAATAAAATAATGCGCGTTGTTGGCATGTCATCGACAGTATTGTTTGACAAGCAGGACCCTTACAATCCTATCAATCGCCGTATCAGCATTGTGATCATGAACAAGCGCACGGAAGAGGCCTTGTTGGCGGACGGAAAATCACTTGACGCTGAAAATGCCCAGGCGGTTGAGGATGGCCTGAATCCAGCGCCGAAGCTTGGTACTCCGGCTGCCTTGAATCCCGCGATGAAATCCCAGGCGCGGTAAGTCTGGCGGTCAAGGGAGGTTGTCATCAATGCTGTTAGGTCCTGTGCTTTGGGGGCATGTCTCTTAACGTGAAAGGCTTGGGCAAATGCGCTGTGTAATCACCGGGCGCAGCGCGCTGGGTAGAAGCCTCCCCGCGAGGGGGATGGGCGGGGCGGGCTCATTTGCCAGCCTTTGGTGCAACGAAGTCGTTGATGGATTTCATGATTCGGAGCGGCCCATCGGCGCTATGTGCGTTAGGGGCATGCGCTTTGGAACCACGTTTTATTGCGGACGGTTTTCAATGGCTGGTCAGAGTTATTACCTTTTTATTTACCGTCGTTCTTTCATTTATATTCCATTGAACCTATTTCCGGCAGTTGACAGTGCACAAACCGGCTACAAGCTAGACTGGGAGCCAATTTCAACCGATTTATCGAGGTCGCCCTATGGGTGAAGCAAA